>Ga0076000_104_pt1 | contig 14803 bp, 14 predicted proteins | sample RifGroA2_FD_68046 | JGI IMG/M metagenome (GOLD analysis project Ga0076000, IMG submission 68046) | Parcubacteria (Uhrbacteria) bacterium GW2011_GWA2_53_10 | reverse complement strand
AGTGTTCGTTTTTAAATTAACCAGGCGAAACTTTATGCCCGTAGGAAGCATTGCAAACCAATAAGGACATTTCACAGCAATTTCATACATTCCAATTTGTTTTATTTCAAAGGTGAGCGAAGGTAACAACGTAAAAAATTCTACGCTGTTCGGATTGTTATACAGAGCAACCGTCCTTAAAATACTTTTAATCAAAAAAAATAACCCAAGGATTCCTGAACAAACAAAAAGTCCTTCCAGACGAACTGGAGGGATTTTTTGGTTCCGGGACGTGGATTCGAACCACGATTCACGGCTTTCCCGCACTAGGTTCGGGGGGAAGGAATCGAACCTTCATTCACAGCTTCAAAGGCTGCTGTCCTGCCTTTAGACGACCCCCGAACTCAGTGCGGGACGTTGCGCCGGCCGCTGCCTGCCCCGCACCGAGCTTGGCTCTGGTGCGGAGTCCTGCCATTATCCCGCGAAGCGGGACCCCGCCAACGGCGAGGGACGATCCCGGAATGTGTTCGGATACTACGTAAGAAATGAGAAATAATCAAGTGAAAGGTGTCGTTGATGGGCTTAGAACGTAACAAACCTTGACAAAAGATTGAAAAGGGAGTTAACTGTTCCTTGCAAAACACCCTCAGCGTGGAGATCTGTCGAGTTTCCTCAAAGAGAGAAAATTTTGCGGATAATTCATGCTTACGAACGTCAATTATGACAGGAACAATCAAGCGTTTGACGGATCGCGGATTCGGCTTCATCGCCCAGGAAGGACAGGCCAAAGAACTGTTTTTCCACTCGTCCGCGCTCTCCGGCGTCAACTTCGACGAGCTTCGTGAAGGTGACAATGTCACTTTCGAAACGGAGCAGTCGGACAAAGGCCCTCGCGCGATCAACGTGCAACGCGCCTAACGCGACATACAAAACCGCCCTCACGGGCGGTTTTGTTATTGAGCGGACGCGGGGGTCACACACGCAGATACTTTCGCATGGCCATGCGCGTGGAAACAATATTGAGAAGAGCGAGGGCAAGAAATTGAATCGTAAAAAGGAGCAAGCCCTCTTTCCGAAAATATTCCACAATGCCGACAGAGGCTCCGTCAAAAAATGCATTGATCTTTGGTTCGAGACCTGCAATCGCCGGAAGAATGACCGCAGCCACAATAGCCGTGGCAGCCAAACTATAGATAATCGCCTCCAAGATGAAAGGCATCCGCACAAACCAATCGGTCGCGCCGACGAGCTTCATAATCCCGATCTCTTCCCGGTGGATAAAAATACCGATGCGGACCGTATTGAAAATGATCATGGTCGCAATGACGAGGAAAATGAGCGAGATCCCAAGACCAAACCAACGGACACGATCCGTTGTCTGGCGAATGCGTTGGATGATCTGTTCGTAGTTCGTGAAATCCTTTTCGCGAATGTCATTCTTAAACTGTGGGTTGTCGAGCGCATCCAGCACAAACGAAAAATCTGCCGCAGTGCGCGCACGCACAATGAGCGCCGGGCCGAATGGGTTGCGCCCGATCTCTTCTAAGGACCGGAGAATGGCCTCGTCTGTGGCATGACGGACTCGGAAGCGTTGCAAGGCCTCTTCGGGGGTGACGACCTCCACATCACGCACTTGGGAAAGCCCGCGTAAATATCCGGCAGCTCCTGTCGCCCGTGCCTGCGGGGTGCCTGCCTTGAAATAGACGGACACCTCGATGCGCTGTTCGATAAACTCCGTGGCACGATCCGTGACCAAATTTAAGATGAGGAGGAGATTAATGCTGAACAGCGTTAAAACCAGCATGCTCACCGTAATAAGCGAGAGCCAAAAGTTGCGCCAAATGTTCTGTCCGGCAAATTTGAGGACGCGATAAGTTGATGTGAGCATAGCGATACAGTGTGTAGTTGATAGTTGATAGTGGGTAGTCCGGATAATTTCCCGGTCTACAAACTACGGACTACCGACTACGATCTACAATCCTAAATCTTATAATGACCCTCTTCTTCGTCTGACACGACGTGGCCTCCATCTAGAACGACGACGCGACGGTGCAGAGCGTTTACGACTTCTCGATTGTGCGTAACAAGTACAATGGTCGTTCCGAACTCGTTAATTTTTTTCAACAATTCGATGATCTGATGTGTATTGATGGTATCGAGATTTCCCGTGGGCTCGTCCGCCACCAGAATCTTTGGGCGATGGACCAGGGCTCGGGCGATCACCACCCGCTGCTGTTCCCCTCCGGAAAGCTGCCTCGGAAACCGATGCGCGCGATCATCTAAGTTAACGATTTTTAAAACCTGGGGAACCACTTCACGTATCCGTCGAAGCCCTACTCCAGAAACCTCAAGTGCGAAGGCGACGTTTTCAAAGACCGTCTTGCGAGGCAGTAGCTTAAAATCTTGAAAAACGACTCCGATCTGACGACGGAGGAATGGCACATCGCTTGGACGAATTTTGGTAATGTCCCACCCGCCAATGGTCACGTGCCCATGACTCGGACGCTCCTCGGCAAACAACATCTTCGCGAGAGTGGTTTTTCCCGTTCCGCTTTGCCCGACAATAGAAACAAATTCCCCTGGTTTGATATGAAGGGAAACGTCGCGCAGCGCCGCGACGTTGGGCTCGTAGATTTTTGAAACGTTTTTAAGATGGATCATGCCCTTGTCAGGAAGCAAATTCATGTATATGATACCGCTCACAAACAGGCAGCACAAGCGTGGAAGATGCGGGTATAGTTTAGTGGTCAAATGACTGCTTCCCAAGCAGTAGTCACGGGTTCGATTCCCGTTACCCGCTCCAGAAAAACAGCCCCGGTTGTCCCGCTGCGTCGTTGCGGGGCACTGCTGGCTCGTCGTCCTACGTTTCAGTAGGCCTCCATCGCCGGCGACCCGCGCCTAGCATCGGGAGCAACCGTGATCTGTTTTTCAAAGGACTATTTTTCTGCCTTATCCATGGCTTGTGCCACCTTAGCTCAGTTGGTAGAGCAATGCTTTCGTAAAGCAGAGGTCCCGAGTTCGAATCTCGGAGGTGGCTCCAAAAATCTCGCACGTCTGTGCGAGATTTTTGTTATTCCCTTCCTAAGAACCTCCACACACGCGTGTGTTCGAGGCGGTCCTGCAAAAGATCTTCTAAAGTGTGTTTATAGACAGAAATAACGGAAAGGCTATACTCCACGGATTCTTCGCCTTCCTTCTTGTCATTGAGCCGCAGGATGTAATAGGCCTCGTTCGTCTCCAAAACGTCCGCGTAGGTTCCTTCTGCCATGGCCGTCACGGTCGGACGCCAGGATTCTGGGACGGTCATCAAATTCACAAAACCAATATCTCCACCCATTTTTGCGGTTGCGTCCTCATTCGTCTCACTCGCGACGAGTGAAAAATCCTCGTTGTTTTTCAGCCGTGCGTAGGCAGCATCGATCTGGGCACGCTTGTCCTTTTGGGTCTCCGTATCCTGTGCAATAGCCTCAGAAAGCTGTGTGGAGAGAACGACGGGACGAACAATCCGTTTTTTAAACTCCTCAACCTCCCAGCCAAAGGTCTCGTGCACCTGGGCTTCAAGCTGTTCCTCGGTGATATTGCCGCTCACAAGCAAATTCTGCATCAGTTCGGCTTCCTTTGCCGGGTCCAGGGCAATCTTATAGTTCTTTGCAAAACGCTCGATCATCACCCGATTGATGAGCGTGTCCATCAAATTCTTCTTGGTTTCTTTTTCGGGAAGAGGTTCCATTTCAGATTGTGTGGCAAAGTACGTCTTGAGACCATCGTATTCAAAGAGAAAATCGCGCACCAAAATAACATCGGTTCCTACGATCGCTGCGGGATAAGGTATGACGCGGGCAAGACCACGTGCGAGCGCGTCAGAAGCTGGCCGTGTGTACACATAGAGGCTGCTCCCCACGACAAAAAGAACCATGAAAGCCGCCAGGAGTCCTAACACAAAAAGACGCGCGTTTTTTTCCCGCGTGGTTGGCGAAGAAACGACGGAGGAATCATTTTCCATAGGATAAAAGACGGTCAAAAGCATCACGATGGAAAAAATAATACCACCATTTGAGTGGATTCGCAACGTGTGGAGTGCCATTTCCCCCCAAAAGTCCGAACGGATCCGTCGCACCTCCTGCGGTGACAGAAAGTGGATATCCGGGTGCTTCCGCTCGAATCACCACCACGTGTTCTCCAGGTTTTTTTAATCCCAATTTTAATCGCGCTTCCCGCTCGATCGACGATTCGGTCTGCAGAGCGGTGTGCAGACGCGTTACCTCGAGGTTGCGGGCTTGCAAGGTGTCCGCTTGCGCTTGCAGGGCAGAAATATCTTGTTGAATTTGGCGATTGCGTAGAAATTCACGACCAAATGACCAACTGAGAAATCCGAAAATCACAAGATTGATCAGAAACAGAAAGCGGAAAGCCAAGATGCGTCGTAACCAATTTTTATGTCCGCGGGGCATAGTCTTCTTCTTGTACCACACGCCTTAAGTCGTTGATCAGGGCGGAAATACGCGCAGGTTGACGGACCCGTCGAAATTCGAGGTCTGCCGCCTGTCCCGCTGTGGTAACGACCACGACACCAAGCCGAAACAGAGTGGAGAAAAATCCTCCAATCTCGTAGGTGACTTGATCGATGCGGTACAAAGGTATTTCACTCACCACGCGGCGGAGGAGCCCTTTCTGATCCACATCGACGATTCGACGATCCGTGATTACGAACATGGTGTGAGACCAACGATGGAAGACACACCACCCAAACCAACCCGCGGAAAACAAAAAGAGTGTAAACACCGAAAGCCCTACCCATCCAAGCTGTAATAAAGGATAGAGAAGAAAAAAAGGCGCAAGAACCCAGAGGATAAACATCGCAATCTTCATCAGATGCGCAAGGGGGTCTTCCCGCACAATCTCGAGAATTTCTTCATCCGGTTGAAGCTGGGTCAGCTTTTCGATGCGCATAGTTATCACTGGAGATGATGCAACGCGGCGCGCGCAGCAGAACGATCGTCCCAAGGAATCTTTTTTCCGTGCGGTCCTGCGATCACCGGCTCGCTCCCCTTTCCCGTTAGGAGCACAAGGTCATTCGGTTCGGCGACCGAAACGGCAAGCCGAATCGCTTCGGCGCGATCGAGGACCCGAAACAGATCTCGGCCGTCTTGCTTGCCCGCCTGCAGCGCCCCATCCGCCACCTGATGGATAATATCCATGGGCTCCTCGTCGTAAGGATCTTCGTTCGTCACAATCACGATGTCCGCCTCGCGCCCAGCCATGGCGCCGAGCACCGCGCGGCGCGCACGATCACGCCCACCCCCCGCGGAACCCAACACATGAATGAGACGTTTGTACTTGAAAAGTCTCACAGCATCGTAGCACGCACGCATGGCCGCAGGCTCGTACGCGTAATCCACAATGACGGAAAAGGGCTGACCTTCGCTTACCGCCTCAAGACGCCCCGCGACAGGCGTGAGACGCGCGGTTGCGTCGCGAAGGGTTTGCCAGTCGATCCGCATGGCGTGGAGCGTTGTGATCGCCGCTAGGGCGTTATAGATATAAAACAGTCCGAGGGGTTTGAGCACAAAATCGCGTTCGGAAACGCGGAAACGCGAGCCGTCCGCCGCAAGCATCACATCCTCCGCGATGACGGGTGTGTAGGAAGCCATGAGCGGCTGGCCTTTCCTTCCATATCCATAACGCCGATCAAAAGGAAATGAGAGAAAATATTCTGCGTGTTCATCGTCTACGTTCACAATGCAAGTTTTTTCAATCGTCTGATCCACAATCGTTTTTCGATGCCCCTTGGCAACATGGGCAAAAAATTTCCCTTTTGCTTTTTTATAATTTTCAAATCCTCCGTGCGCCTCGATGTGCTCTGGAGTGAGATTGGTAAAAACTGCCATATCGTAATTGATGCCCACATGGCGATGTTGAATGACTCCTTGCGAAGATGTTTCGATAATCACATGCGTGCAGCCCGCGCGCACCATGTCGCGCAACAGGCGCTGCGTCTGGAAGCGGCCGAGCATGGTCATCTTTTTGTCGTTCACCCATTCCTTTCCCGCCACGTTAAATCCTGCGGTGGACGTCCAACCAACACGGAACCCTGCGTGCTCCAGCATGCGTCCAATAAACTGCACGGTGCTTGATTTCCCGTTCGTGCCCGTTACGCCGATCACGACCATTTTTTCCGAAGGATGGCCGTACACCTGGGCCGCAATTTTGGCTAAAATAAAATGATAGGCCGTGATGAATGGCTCGGGAACGCATCTACGAAGCAAGGTCTTCAACATGCCCGCAATTTAACACAATTTTTTCTTCAAAGAAAGTGCTAAACTTCAAAAAATACGCTAGACTAAACCAATTATGAGAACGCAACGCAGCTTTCCCAAAAAGCCAGCCTCCCACGCGAAAACCAGCTGGGAGCCCGTGGCCGAATGGTATGGTCGCTACATGAGCCTCGGGGGCACCCTACAAAAGGATGTCGTGTTTCCGAATACGCTTCGGTTGCTCGAACCGCGCGTAAACGGACGCTATCTCGATATTGCTTGTGGCGAAGGAACTTTTTCGCGGCAACTTGCCCTTCAGGCAAATGTTCAGGTGACCGGGCTTGATGTCGCTGAATCGTTGATTGCCCAAGCGAAAAAACTCGCCCCGCCGGGTGCCAATTATCTCGTGGCGGATGGCGCAGATTTTTTTAAGCTCCTCTCCCCTACTTCGTTCGATGGCGCGACTTGTATTCTGGCGATCCAAAACATTGAATTCTTTGAGAAAGTCTTTGTAAGCGCCGCGACGGTCATGAAACCTGGCGCGCCCTTTCTCCTGGTGATGAACCATCCCGCTTTTCGCCAACCACGCCAGAGCGGCTGGGGCTGGGATGAAGGACGAAAGTTGCAATATCGCCGCATCGACAAATACCTCTCACCCTACGAAGCCCCGATCATGGCTCACCCAGGGTCGGATCCACGCATAAAAACCTTTTCGTACCACCGCCCGCTCCAAAACTATGTGAGTGCGCTCGTAAAAAATGGCTTCACGATTACCGCCCTCGAGGAATGGATTTCCAATCGCGAAAGCAAACCAGGCGCCCGCGCCAAAGCGGAAAACACCGCGCGCAAAGAAATCCCCCTCTTCCTCGCCCTGCGCGCGACCAAACAATAATGCTTTATGAACAGACATCGATTTTGGCTCATCCTCCTTTGCATGCTCATCGTAGAATGGCTCATCGGTGCTTCACTTATTTACTTCGGAAATCGAGCTGTTCTTTCCTCCTGGCGCGATAGCTCCATGACGGAACTCTTTGCTGGACCCGCCGAATTAAGCCTGTCAGATGCCGTACATCATGGACTAGGAACTGTCATCGGCCCGATCGGGTTACCCGTTATGATGATTTCAATGACCCGACCGGCTACACGCGTAGAATTAACATCCTGTGCGCGCCAGCGGACGCTTTTGAACACCTTGAGTCGTCTCTACATACACGATCGGTGCGCGCCTGGCGACATTGCAAATCCACCAAGCCTTCCCAAATCCGTTCAAATCGTTTCTTTTATTTTTTCTCTCATCGCTACACCGTTTTCGCTGATAATTGCGTGGTTTCTTGCTCGTAAAAAGACGGCTCAAATCGTGCAATAAATCTGACGTCATCCGTGCGGCTTCCTGTCGAGCAGTCGGCGACCCCTCCCTTCGCGAAGGGAGGGGAAACAGCCCGGCGGAGCCGGGTCCGGCTTTGCCGGAAGTTCCACAGCCCAAGCGAGACGACCCTGACGGCACGTTCCCGGCGCGCGCAGGACAGGCGACTTGTTTCTTTTCCCCGATTTTCTTTCGAAAGAAAATCGGGCTGGGGTCAAAGGGGCTGGAAGCCCCTTTTCTAGACTAAATTTTTCACCGCCTCAACAAATTGACCGCCGCGGTCATAGGCATTCTTGAACAGGCCGAAGCTCGCGGTGCCAGGCGAGAGGAGCACGAGGTCGCCATCGTGCGCGATCTTCTGTGCGGCCTTCACCGCCCCCTCCATTGAGGATGCATAGCTCGCCGGAATGCTCGGCCCCACCGCCTTTTCAATCTCGTCCGTGGCCACCCCCTCGAGGTACACCACATGATGGCATGATTTACGAACCCATTCGGCCATTTCTTCAAACCCAAATCCCTTCGCCTTTCCGCCCACAATGATAATGATGTGCTTTCCGGCAGAGCCGGATCCCGCTCCGCGGGGTTTCTCGTTTCCAAAACGCTTCAACGCCGCAATGACGGCGTCTGGAGAGGTCGACTTCGTGTCGTTAATATAGGTAACCCCGCTCAACTCCCGAACCGTCTGCTGCACGCCATCTAATCCTTGAAACGTTTTCAACGTCTCGCACAGGGCTTCATCTGGAACACCCGCAAGCGAGGCGGTGATGGTCGCGGCCATGGCATTCTGAAAGTTGTGCTCCCCTTGGAGCGCCGGCCACTCACTCACATGACAAAGCCTGCGTTCGTTGCCGCTAATCCGTAGATAGAGATCCCCTTTCGTGTCGAGAAATCCGCCCTCGGTTCCTGCGGGCAGAGGTTTTTGAGAAAACCAATATTTTTTGGAAGAAACTCCCTCCCCTACTTTGCGTACAATCGTGTGATCGTAATTCAACACGGCTTTCTGTTCAGGGGTCTGTTGTTTAAAGACTTGCTTCTTAGAATCAATATAGGCTTCAAACGAAGCATAACGATCAAGGTGATCTTCAGAAATATTGGTGAGCACGGCAATGTCGAGCCCACGATCAATGTGTGTGAGGCTGTCGAGAAGCCAGGAAGACATCTCGAGCACGACGGGCACAGGCGCCTGTTCCTTCAGGAGCCAGTCGAGCTCCTCCAATGGCGAATGCATAATATTCCCAGCAATAACCGTCTTTGGATGCACTTTCTTCAACATTTCGCCGATGAGCACCGTTGTGGTGGACTTTCCACGCGTCCCAGTGACTCCGTAAATGGGATGGCGATAAAAATGAAAGAAAATCGACACATCGCTTTCGACGCGGACGCCATTTTTCTCCGCGAGCTGCACGTAATCAGATTCCTTTGGAACATCCGGATTTTTCACCACCAATTCCACGTTCGTAAAATCATCCTCTCGATGTTGTCCCAAAATAAAAACCGGCGCGTAGATCGTACGGTCCGGGTACTGCTCGCGATATTTGGAATACCACTCGGTTACAAGATCCACGGATGATTTAAGATCCGCTTCACTCTTTAAATCTGTGACCACAATCTGAGCGCCCTGGCGCAGCAACCATTTTGCCGCTCCGATTCCACTCCCCTGTTTGAATCGTCCGAGGCCCATCACGGTCACGACCGCATCCTGGAAATCTTCCAGCTTCTGGAAATCTTTTGGCATATCCTTCGTCATCCTGAGCGTAGCGAAGGATCTCAAGAGATTCTTCGTCGCTTCGCTCCTCAGAATGACAAACTATTAAAATTGCTTGAAAAGACGCGCAAACCGTACCCAAATCATGGACCAGCCCACCTGAATCCACATGCGAATGTATTGTACCACACCAAGAAACCAGCCGACCTTCTCGTATTTATGGCGAATCTTGAGGCTCTGGAGGAACACACCGCCGTACGGATACCCACGCGAACGACAATAGTAATTCATGGCAGATTCGACCATGAAGCCGCCCACAAATTTCGGCGGGATCCCCTCAATGACATGACGCATGAGGGCCCGTTCGCCCCCAACCAAAGGAAGGTGCGGGACCAAGCCATTGAGAAATCCTCGGTCGCGCAGCCCCACGTTCATCACGCGTGAGCCGGAAAGGACAGGAAGAAGAATGCGTTCGATGTGATCCGGCGTGAGACCCAGTATGTCCGCATCAAAAAAAATAACGACCGGGGCATCGGTGTGAGTAATGCCGTGCAGCATGGCCGCACCCTTCCCTTGATTTTTGGGAAGAAGATGCACTATGGCGCCCGCCGCTTCTGCCATGGCTTTCGTCTGATCATGCGAGCCGTCGGAAATCACGATGACCTCATCGATCAGCGGCGAAGACCGAACAGCTTCCACCACCTCTCCAACAGTCGCCTCCTCGTTATAGGCGGGGATAATGGCAGCCACGCGTGGGTGTGTCATAGCGCTGAATTTCTTCCCGACCACGGGGCGCGGGACGACCAGCGGCCGCGCATCTCCTTCAACTCTTTCTCCACATGCTCCGCCTCACGGAGCAGATCATTTTCTTCCGTGGCAATAATGGAAGCGGCTTGGAGTTTCTCGAGCGATTCGCGAATGCGGCGCACGTACACCTGAGCAAGGTCCGCCTCTTTTGCGGCAATGAGTGCGGCCGATGAGTCCTCCTGCGCTTCATGGCCAAAAGCCGAAGCGAGTTTCACGGGCACTAAATACGCGTTCACTTGAATGCGAAAGAAATCACTTTGTTTTTCGTTGCCTGTTTCATAACGCGCACGTGCCCACACACCCAATCGTCCAGCCCATTCAAACACGCGTTCGTAAAACGGATCGCGCGCCGCACTTTGGCGCAACGCTTCTTTCAGAGGAAGCGCGGGCTCGATCGCGAGAGAAGGAATCTCCATGGGTGCGGAAGAAAATTCTTTGCGAGGCCCCAACCGAACAGCGAGTTCCGCCTCAGACTGTTCTTCGGTCACGACCTGTTCTTCTAAAATACGCTCCTCGGCTTCGTGAGCGACCGGGTCATGCGCATGGTTTTTATGATCAAACAAGGCATCAAATTCTTCTTCAAGAACATCGATTTCATCACGGAGAAACATCCAGGGATGATGATTATGAGGCATAAGATTGATGGCGGGAAAGCAGGAAACCCTTCGCAATTTCGATCGCAAGGAGCTTTATACACCCCATCATAAGCAAGAGGCCTATCTGCGACAAGGAGATCGGGGTGAGCTCAAACAAGGTCTGGAGCCAGGGGATGCTCATCGCCGCAAGGAGGGCCACAAACCCCACCAACACCCCACCAATGAGCCAATGGTTCGAGAACGGATTCGTACGCCAGAATGGTTGATGGAAATTTTTGATGGCAAACACGTAAAACAAGGAATCAACACCCGTAGCGAGGAAAAGAATGGATCGCACGGTGTTGATGTCCGGAATGATATTGAGAAGCCAGAGGAAAACACCGAAGAGGACGAGATCAGTGACAAGCCCGATGACAAAGATAATGAGCAGCATGTCCCGATTCAGAACGGGTTCATGGCGCGGTCGTGGGCGCCGACGCATGACATCCGCCTCTCCTGGCTCGACCGTGAGCGCAATCGTGGGGAGGGCGTGGGCCACCAGATTGATCCACAAAATTTGTAAGGGAAGAAGAGGGAGCGGAAGTCCGAGCATGAGTGCGCCGCCAATCAGGACGACTTCTGTAAAACTATCCGAAAGCAGATAGACAACGCTTTTTCTCAAGTTATCGAAGATGACCCGACCCTGTTCAATCGCGGCCACAACCGTGGCGAGATTATTATCCAAAAGCACGAGGTCCGCCGATTCCTTCGATACTTCCGTGCCACTTCCGAGGGCCACTCCCACATCCGCGGCCTTCAGCGCGGGTGCGTCATTGATCCCGTCCCCGGTCATGGCCACGACTTCGCCTCGTCGCCGGAGAGCCTGCACAATACGAATTTTATGCTTCGGCTCCGTTCGCGCAAAGACGCGAAGGTAGGCGACGCGTCGCTCCAACTCTTTATCATCCCACGCATCCATTTCACTCCCCACGGCTAATTCCGCTTTATCCGTAATAATTCCTGCTTCCTTCCCAATCGTGAACGCGGTGCTCGGATGGTCTCCGGTCACAATAATGGTGCGGATGCCTGCGCGCCTCGCCTTCTCCACCTGAGCCGCCGCTTCCGGACGTAGAGGGTCCTGGAGACCAATCAATCCACAAAAGACAAGACCGCGGAGAGGATCCGCGATTTGATGGATGTTATTACTTTCCGGTCGAGAGCCGAGAGCAATTACCCGCAAGCCTCGTTCAGCCATACGCACGGCTTCGCGTTCGAACGTATGTCGACGCTCCACGGTGAGCACCTCGCTCTTCCCTTCTTCCTGCCAGCGCCCGCACCCAGAGAGAATTTTTTCCGGAGCCCCCATAACGATGAGGATGCTATGGCCATTGCCCTCATGAAGAGTCGCGCCATATTTTCGTGTTGAATTGAAAGGAAATTCAGCGACGCGCGGATAGCGTTTCTGCAAACCTTGAATCGCGACCCCGGCACGCACCCCTGCTTCCATCAAGGCTCGCTCCGTGGGAGACCCGTGGATGACACGCGCCGTGACACCTCGATTCTCATCAACGGCCGCATCATTGCACAGCATCGAGTACTCCATAAGCCGCACCAGGGCTTGCGCTCCTTCAATTTTTCCCAAGGTTGCCATGCGAACCGGCCCACTCGGCAAGACGAACTCGTGGACTTCCATGCTTCCTTGCGTGAGCGTACCTGTTTTATCTGAACAAATAACGGAAACGCTCCCGAGAGTTTCTGCAGCCACGAGTCGACGCACCAAGGCGCGCCGTTTGAGAAGTCGCTCCCCACCCACGGCCAAAATCACGGTGAGAGCTACCGGCAGCCCTTCGGGAACCACCGCGACCGCGAGCGCCACGGACATCTGCACCATTTCGAACACCGCTCGACCCGTCGCAATTCCTACGCCGAACAAAATGAGCACGATTCCCAAGGCTCCGACAAGCATAAAGAGGGACAGCCGACGAAACTCCTCTTGCAACGGAGTCTGTGTATCTGGAGTGGAATGCACGAGCTCAGAAATCTGCCCAAGGTGCGTATGCATTCCGGTCGCAACCACCACGGCCACCCCGCGCCCCGCGGCAACAGAGGTTCCCGCAAACACAAGATTCGTTCGTTCGGCGAGCGGGATTTTTTCATCTTGTGGCGCAACCTGCTTCAGCACAGGCAAGGATTCACCTGTGAGGGTGGCTTCAATAATCTCAAGATCGCGCGCTTCCACAAGCCGTGCGTCAGCCACGATACGATCCCCCGCATGAAACACCAGGACATCCCCTCGCACAACCTCTAAAGAAGAGATCTCTGTCACAATCCCCTGCCGCCGCACAAACACGCGCGGCACGACCAAATCCCGCAGTCGCTCCAGGGCGCGATTTGCTTTCGCTTCCTGCAAAAATCCAATCACAGCATTGAGCACAACCACGGCCACAATCACGGTCGCATCCGTCACTTCACCTAACCAAAGACTCACCCCTGCAGCGGCAAGCAGCAACAAGAGTAAGGGACTGATAAACTGCCGCAAGAGCAAACGCCACCCAAGCAAAAAATGTTCCCGCGAGAGTCCGTTCACACCATCTCGCGCAAGGCGTTTCTGGGCCTCGGCCAGCGAAAGGCCGTCCACGTTGGTTTTTAGATCTTGAAGCACGAGTTCAAATTTGAGCGCATGCCACGGTTTTTGAGTCTGTGTCATACCCGGTACTACAACTTCGATAGAAACAGGGGATTGTTTCTGGCTGTCGAAAATATTCTCTTCTGTTTAGTTCTATCCTCCATAATGTTGGTTACTTGGCATCTTTAGAAACATCGAAGTTGTAGTCACCGGGCATATCCTCCTTCTACATTCCTAATGTCGAACGCTCCGATACACTCCCTCCGTATGCTCCGCGATCACCGGCCACGCAAACTTTGTTTCCACCACTTCTCGTACGCGTTCCCGTTTAGCCTCCACAATATCTGGATGCGCCATAAGTTCTCCTAATACTTGTGACAAATGCTCCACATCTTTGTTGCGGAACGTAAATCCCGCCCGGTGAATGACCTCCAAGTTTTCTGGAATATCCGACACGATGGGAGGAATCCCAAAACTCATAGCCTCAAGCACCGAGACAGAAAGACCTTCTGACTCAGAAGGTTGAGCATACAGAAACGCGTGTGCATACAATTGTCGGAGTGCTTCCCCTTGTTGAAACCCCAAAAAAACGATGTCCGCACTTCCCGCGGCTTGATCCTTCAGTTCCTGCTCGTATTTTTGTGTATACACGGCTGCCCCCACAATCGCGAGCTTCATCCCCGCTCCTCTTCCCGTGTTCTTCAATCGCTGAAATGCTTCGATCAAATAGTGTTGGCCCTTGTGAGGAACGAGACGACTCACATTCAATAGGTATTTCCCTGCCTGCAACCCATAAAGCTCGAGGGTTTCCTGACCAGAAGATTGTTCGATCCGCGCGCCGTTCGGGATATAGACAATCTGTCGTCGATAGGTGCGACGCACATACACTTGGATGACGTGACTCACGGCGATCGTGGCATGCGGAAAATGACACGCAGCCCATTCTCCGAAGTGAAGGTATCGGCGAGCCAAGAATCCCCATTTTTGGTGATAGCGGTCTTGCGAATGAAAGGTGGCGACGACGCGTGCGTGCGGTTTCCAGAGGCGCGGAATCCACGCGAGTGTTGCCGGGCCGACCCCATGATAATGGATGATATCGAAGCGACGGAAGAGGGCGTCGAGGGTGGCAAAAAAACTATAGAGAATGGTTTCAAGATGTTTGAGATAAATCGTTTGGATGTAACGCACGCGCACGCCTCGAGGAACTTCTGCGCGTGAGGCACGGTATCGATGCCTGGCGTACACTGTCACCTCGTGCCCACGTGCGGCAAGCTCACGCGAAAGCGCGAGCACGTGTTGCTCGATGCCACCCGCCTGATCGCCAATCGCGATCCCCTTCTGACCAATGAACGCAATGCGCATAGTGTGACTATTTTAGCGTAGAAGGTAGAAAGGAGAAAGGAGAAAGGAGAAGATAAAATAAAAGTAGAAGGAGAAATTCCCCTTCTACTCTCTACCTTTTACTTTCTACATAACCCCCTACGGCACCAACTG
>Ga0076000_115_pt1 | contig 15863 bp, 18 predicted proteins | sample RifGroA2_FD_68046 | JGI IMG/M metagenome (GOLD analysis project Ga0076000, IMG submission 68046) | Parcubacteria (Uhrbacteria) bacterium GW2011_GWA2_53_10 | reverse complement strand
TGATGGCCCCGCGCAGGGAGTGAATATCCGTTTGAAGAAGGTCTGCGATGACCTGGAGCCAATGCTCACGTTCGACCACCTCGGTGATGCGGGAAAGTTCGGGAAGAAGAAAAGTAGAGACGGCTTTCTTATCATCCACGTTGGAAAGATTACGCCCTCGAGCTGAAGTATCGATGTAATACTGCATGATCGGTACGGTTTTTGACACGGCTTTTTTCCAAAGGTCAGGATTCTTTTGCACGGCTTCGTCTGGGTCCTTTCCTGCCTCGGGAGGAAGCACGGCCACGCGCACATCGAGTCCCAATCCGCGGGCGAGCGTGATTCCGCGATGCGCCGCTTTAAATCCTGCGGCATCGCTGTCAAAGGAAAAAATAAGGGTGGTGGTGAAACGTTTGAGAAGAATGAGTTGTTCTTCGGTGAGTGCTGTCCCCGAAGACGCAACCACATTCTCGACCCCGGCCTTGTGCGAGGCAATGACATCCAAATTCCCCTCGACGATCACGACACTCCCCTTTTCTTTGATCGCGGGCTTGGCAAAATCCAGTCCATACAAAAGCGAACCCTTGTGATACACGGGCGTTTCAGGCGAGTTCATGTACTTGGGACCGTCTTGGCTGCTGGCTGCTGGCTGCTGGCTGTTGGCCAATACACGTCCCGTAAACCCCACGGTGTGTCCGTGATGATTGCGAAGAGGAATCATGAGACGGTTGCGAAACCGATCGATCATGCCCTCCCCTTGCCGCCGTCGTAGCAAAACGCCGCTTTTCTCTCCATCCATGTCTGTAAATCCCCGCTTCTTCAAAAATCCAGCGAGCGTATCCCAGGTATCCGGAGCAAACCCAAGCCCAAATTTCTCTTCGAGCTCCGGCGTGATCCCACGCTTGGCAACATAGGCCCGCGCTGGCGCGGCACTTGTAGAATCTTTAAGAACCGCCCGAAAAAATTTCCCGGCAAGTTCATTCAAAGCCAAGACGCGTTGCTTTTCATTGCTTTCCTTCGTTGAAAACCGCTGCACCTCTACACCTGCCTTCTGACCTAAATGTCGGAGTGCTTCGGGGAAATCCATCCCTTCCATTTTCATGACAAAACTAAAACAATCCCCGCCTTCTCCACATCCGAAACAATGCCAGATCTGTTTGTCGCGTGAGATGTGAAACGACGGAGTTTTTTCGCCATGAAACGGACAGAGAGCCTTAAAACTCACGCTCCCCGCCTGTTTGATCTGCAAATACTCACCGATCAAATCAACAATGTCGATGCAGTGCTTAATCTCTTCCTTAGGATCCAACATACCCGGTACTACAACTTCGATTTAAACAAAAAACTGTTTCTGCCCGTACAACTCTGCAATCAAACGGTCCGTTGTTACCTGGGTAGCATTAATATTAACCACATCAGACAGCAGAAACATCGAAGTTGTAGTCACCGGGCATAATTCAAACCCAGCTTGCCCGCCCCGCGCGCTTTGCGCAAGCCTACATGTGGGGTTCTTCCATCTTCCGCTCTTCGTAAGCGCGTCGCGAGATTCCTCTGCCACAAATTTTTGCTCGGGAGTATGATAGAAAATAACAGAACGGTATTGAGATCCAATATCTGGTCCTTGCCGATTGAAGGTCGTGGGGTTGTGATTCCCCCAAAAAACCTCGAGCAGTTGTTCATAAGAAACAATCGACGGATCGAAGGTAACCTGCACCACCTCAACATAGCCCGTTTTGTCTGTGCAAACGGCTTCGTCCATTCCGTCATTGCGAGGCCATCGGCCGAAGCAATCTCTTCGTTTTAGATTGCTTCGCTCCCTTCGGTCGCTAGCAAAGACGAGATATTTACATTTTCTTAAACTTCAGGGAGGCGGAATTCACGCAAAACCGCTTCCCGGTTGTTTCTTGTGGTCCATCATCAAAGATGTGCCCCAGGTGGCCGCCACAGCGACCGCACATGATTTCCAGGCGTTTCATTCCGTGCGACGTGTCTTCCGCAATCTTGATATTCTTTTCATCCACGGCCCGGTCAAATGAAGGCCATCCAGAACCGGAATCATACTTGTCCTCCGAAGAAAACAGCGGCGCGCCACATCCCGCGCACAGGTACATGCCGGTTTCTTTGTTGTGGTAGTACTCACCGCTGAAGGCAGGTTCCGTTTCCTTCATCCGCAAGATCTTGTACTGCTCCGGGGTAAGTTTCTTTTTCCACTCGTTTTCGCTTTTGGGTATCTCTGCGTGCATAGGTTAGATAAACGATCTCGCAACAAGGCCAATTACGAAAATTCCCAAGGAATTCATGACAAACGATATAAGAAGAAACGTGCTTATACGCATTCGCGAGAGACCCATCAAGGTCAACCCGAGTTCGTCTGGAAGAGGAGACGCGATAATCACCGCACCTATCAGAAGAAAAAACCAACGGAAATACCGACCATGTATGAGGAGCTTCCAGCGTCGCAGCCTGCGAGCTTTTAAAAAGCCATCGAGATCCGCTGCAAAATGATCACGCATGAACCGGAAGATGACGAAATCTCCGATCATCGCTCCAACGCCACCAATAACGGCCGTCAGAAGCACGCTCTGTTCCTGCGCGATTTCCCCGAGGACAACCACGGCGATCGCGGTTGTAAAGATGGAGGTAAAGAAAAACCCACCGAGAAAATTCGCCGCCCAAATGCCTCCATCGAGCTCTCGCAAAATCATTTCAACAATACCCGTCTGGACGAGGAGGACCGCGACGACCACCGTGAGGGCAATCACGAGCATATCGCGGAAAAAATGAATTGTCCGTTTGTGCATACAACAGGCTTCCGTGCCCAGTCGTTCTAGTTTCCCATGAACAACCGAAAACCTCAACGCCGAGCGCCGAGGCTTCCATCAAATCCTTTCGAAAGAACCTGAATTACCGACGCGCCAACCGAACGATCCAGAGAAGAAGGACTGAGCCGATGACTGCCACAAGGAAACTATAGATGTTAAACCCTGTGACTCCCTGGCCGCCTAATGCGGAGAAGACGAATCCACCAATAAGAGCACCAATCACGCCGACCACGACGTTCATGAATCCATTCACGCGCGCTCCCTCTCCTGCAAGCGATGACGCGATAAGACCTGCAATGCCCCCAAAGATTACCCAGAAGATGATATCTAATAGCATATAGGTTTTTATCTTTGCGTCTTAGCTCCTCCTTTTCGAACGTAGTCTCCACCCCACCAAAAGTCAAGCGAAGCAATCAATAGGCAGGAGGGCGATGGGTTAATTTATCAACTTTTCTTTTTCCGTGCGCGTCCAAACTTTAATTTGTGCTTCACGTTTGCGGGCGGCTGATTCTGACTCGGCTTCCTCTGTCCAAACCAATATGACAGGCCTGTGGCTTCTTGTATACGCAGCCCCCTGACCATCATTATGCCGTCTCACCCGTTGCTCAACATCCGTTGAAATACCCGTATAAAGGCTTCCGTCAACCGACGATGTTTACCTGCAAGGTAAGCGGAGGAGCAGGTGCGGTTTTGTAGCCGAAATTTGAAATGCGCAGTAGAAATGGACTTTTGCAGAGGTCCCTAAGGTATCACCCCTCAATGAAACGGAAAAGAAGAGGCCCCAGTCGAGCTGAGGCCAGTGCAGATAAATATACGCACACTGAAAATCACTTTTGGAGTGACTGAAGTACGATCCATCTTATGTCGTCGGGAATTTCAACTTCCCTATCAGTGGGAGTCTCAAACGTAAGAACCTCAACGCCCTTTGGAATATAACGTCTCGCGCCACGAAACTTAGCATCACCAAGAAACGTGTCGAGTGGACTTTCCACCACGTTAGATTTCTTGTTTGCGGCGTGGATCACTGTTCCATTGCCTGTTACAATACCTACATGACCGACGCCGTTTGTGGGATTGTCATGGTAATAGTCAATCCAGCCAGAGACAAATACCACATCCCCGGCAACAAGCTCGTGGACTTGAACAGTTTCACCAAGCTCACGCTGTTGAATCGATCGTCGCGGCAGCCAGATACCACACTGCGCAAAAAGCCACTTGATGAAGCTTGAACAGTCAACAACTGCTGGAGCTTCAAATAGTCGTGCGCTACGACGATACTGCGAGGCACCAATGCACTGCCGGGCGATCGCGATGATGTCCACACTTACTACAGTAAAGCCCTTACGGTTCAACACAGACAAAATCTCTTCATGCGAGATCGTCAGGTGTAGAGAATCAAGAATAACAGCGCAACGGTTTCCGACAGCTCGATATTCCATTTTCGTCCTCCTTTGAAGAGTTGGTGTATGAAAGAACTACAAAAAATGCCCGAGCATGGCAGATAGTTTCGGATACCAAAAACCTGCCCTCTAGATCCGGGAGACAAAAAACAAATGAATAAAGCTAGACCAAGTTTTTATTCGATGACTATGAATCATAAATGTAGTTCAAAATGAAACTCTGGCGGAGAGGGAGGGAGTCGAACCCTCGATACCTTTCGGTATACTTGCTTTCCAAGCAAGCGCACTAGGCCACTATGCGACCTCTCCGTGATGAGACGGCTTGTCCTTCCAAAGCCCTAAAATTTTTTTGAATAGGATACCGCTCTTATAAGACTCTATCTTTTGTTCGCGTCTATAAGCTTCTGCCCTGGTTGAGTATATTTCTTTATAGACGATGCGCCAAGGTACACCATGTTTCGTGGATCGGACAGCACCGCGATTGTGACGCGCAAGTCTGTCATCCATGGATTCGGCATGACCGATATAATGTCTCCCCGTCTTTTTGCTTAAGAGAATATAAACGGTAAACATGCGCGAGCTTTGCAAGGCCACCCCCGCAAAGCGGGGTCCCGCTTCGCGGGATATGCGACCTCTCCATCAATTCCTAAAATTCGTGAGCAAAGTATAGCGTGCGTCCTGATCAATGTCCATGGTACGATACGCCGCGTATGAAACACCTCTTACCCGGCCCCTTGCCTGAGCATGCGCGCAATTTTATGCGGCGCGCAGGGTATGGAGAGCACGCGGGTCGCGAAGGACAATTGAGCTATACTAAACGACTTGGATCGGGTGTCTACCCACGACTGCACGCGTATGTAGAGGATAGGAATGGAAGTATCCAGGTGAATTTGCATCTTGATCAAAAATCCGCGAGTTACGAAGGCAGCCACGCACACAGCGGTGAATACGACGGACCGCTCGTGGAGAGAGAGATGGCGCGTTTGGTTGCTTTTGCCCATCAGATCAAGATCGAGCCTGCACCGCCTCCGGAAGAGTCTCAAAAACCCAAACGCGGCTTCTTCGGCACGTTTTGGCAATAACCCGCCGCCGCCAAGGCTTTGGAGAAAGAAAAAACCGCCTCGGCTAGGTCGCCTTGACGGTCGTAGAGAGCGGAATGACGTCCGCTAATTTCTCGACAGTTGGTTCACCAGTGATCGGGTCGGTTACCGACTTGATACTGTCCGGACCCAGATACGTGGTGACGAACCCATACTCCGTCGGGTGCTTCGCCTGGTACGTCTTCTGCAGGTAGGCGAGGGACCCTTGAAGTTCCATGGCCTCGATGCTCACCGTTGAGCGGATACCTTCCACGACCAATAACTTCTTGATCGTGAACTTCCGCCGATGGATGCGACTCGTCACGTCCTCGATGACGATCATCGCCTTGGCGTCGCAGAGGACATCGAGCTCCCTCCTGAGCATCAGATGGGCCCGCGGCATGTGCCAGGTATCCGTCACGAGGTAGAGCTTGCCGACCTGCTGCAGGGTCGGCTCCTCAAACAGCAGCCGAGCGGTTCCGCGCGCATCCGAGAGCGTACTCCCCTGACACAGCCCGTTGTCGCGGTAGATCACCCCGTAGACCTGTTCCACCCCCTGCTGCTTCGCCCACTCCATGTAGCGACGAACGTCCATTCCTCCATGTCCGTCACCGGCGAAGATGAGCCTGGCCTTCATGCGCGCCGCCGCCCGCACCGCGCGCATGGGACGCGTGAAGCAGACATCCCCTTCGCACAGCATGGGCGTCGGGCACGACTGCCCGTCCACCCGCGGATCCCCGTGCCGGGGACCGCAGAACATCACGACCGTCTTCTCGACGATCCGTTTCTTCTTCGTCTTCATGACGCCTCCTTCTAAGGCGCTACTGCCTTTTGTTTACCACCCCCCTTCCCAGTTCGTCTTCTTCTCCCGATCCTGCTGGTCCCCTGCATGTGGGGAAAAAAGCTCGTAAGCCCTTTCCCCACATACCGGGGACCAATTTTTAAGGAAGAAATTTCCACAGGGCATCGAAGATGACCTGCTGAGTGGCGGCAACTGCTGGGTCTTCGATCAAGACACCGAAGAGTTGTTTGCGTGCGTCGGTGGCGACGTACGCCGTTTTCCCTGCATAGATGAAAATGTACACCGGAGATTTGGTCTCACCGACAGCCCATTTGCGTTCGTCGAGGCCTACTGTTGCGCCTCCTTTTCCCATCGCGATCGCGCGCACGCGGACCTGTCGCCGAATGCGCTCCTTGGTAAACCCTGGCCAGGCACTCGCAATCAAGTCACGAATGTCGGTTGAGGAGTACACTCGATAGAGTTTCGTCTCCGCACGCCCCGTGGTCGCGAGAACATCTTCAAGGATGTCCCTCACGCCAGAATCGCCATCATAATACCGAACCGACGGTCGGTGCTCGGCAGAACCGAGAACCTCCTGAAGTCCGGGAATGACATTCTCCAGCCCATGACGAGCCTCCTGGAGAGCGACCTCGCGTCGGGTCGCGATGCCACGGAGCTTGTGCGGATCTTCACCGGTGAAATACCGGTGGGTTTTGGCATCGACGTAGCTCACCAGACCTACGTCGATCAGGCGCTTCAACGCATCATATGTCGTTCCACGGTTGAGGTTTACGGCTTCTGCAACGCGCCGGAGTGGCGCGCTACCAAGGCGCAGAACCGCCATGTAGACATTCCAATCCTTGGAGGAAAGTCCAAGGAGTTCAAGCGTCTTCTCTGAAAGGATAGGGCTGCTCGCCATAACTGACAAGTTATTTACTTCAATTTAACTAAAATATACAGAAAAAGGCTCTACAGAGCCTAATTCTTTTTGATCGTTTTGTCAATACAGAGCCGACAACTTTCTAAACTGCTCGCTTGATTTTGCGGAAAAAGAAAGAAAGTCTAAAAAGAAGCGTGTGAGGCCGTACCAAAGAAGAAACGTGACCGTATAGGCGCCCATTGGTGCTTTTTTTCGATAGAGCAGGTAGAAAATACCCGCGAGTATAAATCCGTTGATGGAAGCGTAGAGACCAAGATCATGGCGTACGCCATCTGGATAGCGGACCCCCAAGAGAAAATGTGTCAGTGTCCCAGGATGATCATGGATAAGAAAGCATCCGATGCGACCGATCGCGTAACCGATCGGAAGACCAAACAGTGCGGTATCACTGTAAGCTAAGACATTGAGTTTCCTTCTTCGGAGATACCAGATGCCAGCGATGGCGCCTCCGATCAGTCCTCCGATCACGGACTCTCCCCCTTCCCAAACGGCGAAGAGCTTCCATGGATGTTCAAAAAAATAAGCGGGGTTGTACGCGAGGACATGGAAAATCCGCGCGCCGATCATCGCACCGAGTAGTGCCCAAAACGCTGTGTCCCAAATCACCTTCGTGTCCTGTCCCCTTCGCCGGGCAAGCCAGGCCGCTGTCGCGGTTCCCACCAAAACCCCAAGGGCAACAAACGTGCCCCACACCTGAATAGGAATGGGGCCTAGGTGAAACATGGTTGCGCCGAAATAAGGGATCATGCGGCATTATTGCCTGAGCTTGCCTGTCCCACGAAGCCTTGGCGGAGTGGGGCAGGCAGGCTCGGGGAATAAAAACTATTCCGGTGTTTTAGTGTGCCAATCCGTGACACTCTGGTAGTACATCCCAATTCGATAGAGTGTCGCTTCATCAAACGAGCGGCCAATGAGTTGAAGCCCCACAGGAAGATTCTGCACAAATCCGCACGGTAAAGACAAGGCTGGCACGCCCGCAAGATTCATGGAGATCGTATAAATGTCTGAGAGATACATCGTGAGAGGATCGTTGAATTTCTCGCCTAATTTCCAAGCAACCGATGGCGAAGTAGGTGTCACGATTGCGTCCACGTCCTTGAAAGCTTCCTCGAAATCCCTGCTGATGAGCGTGCGTACTTTGAGTGCCTGACGGTAATACGCATCATAATATCCGGCAGACAACACATAAGACCCAAGCATAATGCGCCGTTGGACTTCCTTACCAAACCCTTCCCCACGCGTCCGCTCGTACGTATCTGTGAGCGAAGAGCCTGTGGCAGAAAGGCCATAGCGCATCCCATCGAAACGACCTAGATTTGAGGACGCTTCGGCTGGCATGTTGATGTAATACGCGGCAAGGGCATATTCCGTGTGCGGAAGCGAAATTTCTTTAATCGAGGCCCCGGTTTGTTTCAAAACTTCAATCGCTTCCATGACCGACGCGCGAATTTTCTTGTCCATCCCTTCAAGGAAATATTCTTTAGGAATCCCCAGCCGTAAACCCTTCATGGATTTTTCTGCTTCTTTCGGAACGACTGTTTTTTCAAAAGGAACCGTCGTGGCATCGCGTGGGTCTACCCCTTCGATCGCTTGCATCACGAGGGCGGCGTCTTCCACGGTTCGTGTGATCGGGCCAATTTGATCAAGACTCGAGGCCATGGCGATGAGCCCGTAGCGCGACACGCGTCCATATGTTGGTTTGAGCCCCACGACTCCGCACAGCGAGGCAGGTTGTCGAATAGAGCCTCCCGTATCAGAACCCAGGGCGTACGGCACAAGGCCTGCTGCCACAGCAGCCGCAGAACCACCGCTTGATCCACCTGGGACACGCTTCACATCCCACGGATTTTTTGTCGGGCCAAAATGCGAACTCTCTGTCGAAGAACCCATGGCAAATTCGTCCATGTTTGCACGTCCCAAAAAAATGGCGCCTGCATCGCGAAGCCGTCCTACAACCGTTGCGTTATAGACTGCGTGATAACTCTCGAGAATCTGCGAACCTGCCGTGGCCTTCCAGCCCTGCACCAACATGTTGTCTTTCACTGCAAGAGGGATACCAGCCAACGGCCCAAGCTTCGTTCCCTTTGTACGCTGTGCGTCTACGTGGCGTGCGGCTTCGAGCGCGGAATCGGAAATCTCGAGAAGCGCATTCAACCCTTCGTTTTTTTCTTTGGCGGCCTCAAGATAGCCCCGCACGAGTTCTTCGCTTGAAATCTTTTTGGCGGCGAGCTGTTTCGCGGCTTCTCGAATAGTGAGTGTTGATGTGTCCATATTTTATCTTGTCATTGCGAGACCGTTCGTCAGGACGGTCGAAGCAATCTCTTCGCTTAAGATTGCTTCGCCCGGTTTGATAACCAGGGGCTCGCAATGACGAATCATTCAGTTCTTGATTCAAATACCGCCTGCACTTCGAGGAGATCGCCCTGCCGGCGCGGGAAGGATTTTTTGATCAAATCCACGGTTTGCGGATCGCACAATTGCATCTCGTCCTCACGAAACGTATTTGTCGCTTCCGAACCATGAGCAAGCTCAGGCACCCCCTCGGTATTCACGCCCTGGAGTTTGGCGATGTAATCTAAAATGGAACCCAATTGTTTTTGGTAAAGCGTCATGTCATCCGCGGAAAGCTTGAGCCGCGACAACTTTGCAAGATGTTTGATCTCTTTGTCTGTAAACGCCATAAAATAGTTCCGAAATACGGACGGGTGACGCCGAGCGGGGCCCCCAGACAGCGCGCAGCTTTTAGCGAGCACTGACTGGGGAAGATCGGCGGCAGGACCCGTCTATACGCTTAAGTCCCCCCGAGCATATCCAAGAATGCCTTCTCCGACAAGATCTTCACCCCTAACTCACGCGCCTTTTCCGCTTTTGAGCCAGGATCTGCCCCCACCACCACGTAATCCGTATCCTTACTCACCGATCCCGGCGAGGAGCCGCCGAGTTCGCGAACACGCTTTTTTGCCTCCTCTCGCGAGAGGGTCTCGAGCGTTCCCGTGATCACAACCGTCTTTCCCGCGAGCGGACGATGATGTGCCTTCGCGACCGGCAAAATTTCTACTCCTTGTTTCAAATACTCGGCCACAAGTTCCTGGTGTTGTCTATCAGCGAAGTACTCACGGATACTTTTGGCGACCACACTTCCGATACTGGGCACTTCCATAAGTTCTTCTCCGCTCGCGCACATCAATTTTTCGATCGAACCGAAGTGTTCGGCAAGATCTCGTGCAGTTTCTTCCCCTACGTTTCGAATGCCAAGCGCAACGATAAACAGATCAAGCGTTATTTTTTTCTTAGATTGAATCTGGTCGACGAGTTTTTGAGAAGAGACCTCGGCGAAACGCTCGAGCTCTTTAAGCTCGTCGGATTTGAGCGCAAACAGATCCGGCGCGCGCTTCACAAGCCCATTCTCGAGGAGGAGAGCCACGGTTTGAGGTCCTAACCCATCCATCTCGAACGCGCGCGCCGCGTGAAGGATTGCTTCGTTTTCTTGCGCAAAGCAACGAGGATTCGTGCAGACAATGGCTACCTCGCCTTCGTTCCTCTCGACCGGCGAGCCACACGCGGGACACGTCTTCGGAGGTTGCACATGCTTCGCACCTTTCGAGCGCATTTTTAGAACAACCTCCTTTACCTTCGGAATAATATCCCCTGCCTTATACAGGACGACTGTGTCGCCGACACGCACATCCAAGCGCTGAATCTCATCAAAATTGTGCAGCGAGGCGTGCTGGACCGTGGTACCTCCAATCCACGCGGGCTCAACGACCGCGACAGGCGTGAGTGCTCCCGTACGCCCAACGAACCACTGAATATCCTTCACAACCGTCGTTGATTCCTCAGCCGCAAATTTCCATGCAACAAGCCCGCGCGGCGTTTTTCCGACGACCCCAAGACGCGCAAAGAGCGCGATGTCGTCCACCCGTGCCACCATGCCATCGACCCAAAACCCAAGCTTCTCCCGCATCTTCTGCAGTGCTTCCCAATGTGCCTTCACCTCTGACACGGAGCGCGACAGTTTTGACTCGGGTGCAAACTTAAACCCGAGCTTCCGCAAGATCTCTGCCTCCTCGGCCTGCGTCTTCTGTCCAAATTCGCCGATCAAGTCCCAAGCCATAAAACGCAAGGGTCGCGAGGCTGTAATCGCGGGATTGAGCTGGCGAATCGCCCCCGCGGCAGCATTGCGCGGGTTGGCGAATACCTGCTCGCCGGCCTTTTTCTGTTTCGCATTCATTTTTTCAAAATCCGCGAGGGGAAAATACACCTCGCCGCGCACCTCTACGACCTTCGGCATGGTTGCGCCTCTCCCCCTATCGTTCGAACCCCTCCCCTGCCCGAGGGGAGGTTGGGTGGGGTGGGAGGAGGGGGTGGGAGCATACAGACGAAGCGGGATCGACTCAACCGTCTTCACATTCTGTGTGACATCCTCTCCCACTTTGCCGTCCCCGCGCGTGGCTCCAGACTTCAACACGCCGTCCTCGTATACAAGAGAGAGCGCAATCCCATCGATCTTCGGCATGCAGAACACCTCAAACGATTTGATGTCGGCCAGTTTCAAAAGACGGTCGTACCATGCCTGGAATTCTTCTTCTGAAAAAACATCTTCGATCGAAAGCATGGAAACGCGATGCGTCACCTTTTTGAATTTCTCGAGCGGCTTGCCACCCACACGCTGGGTTGGCGAATCCGGCGTGAGGAGATCCGGAAACTCCTGCTCGAGTTTGTAGAGCTCGTGTTTGAGCGAATCTAAGGCCTCGTCCGAGATGGGCTGCTCATCAAGAACGTGGTAGCGATAGCGATAATCATCAATCGTGACGCGCAATTTCTCGATGCGCGCCTTGGCCTCAGTGCGATTCATACGGATTGCATTGTAGCATGAAAAACGAGCTAAAACAGCAACAAAAAAGAGCCCTAGGGGCTCGTGAGAAAAGAGCTAGTTCTCCATTTTTATGAAGCGGTACCACTCCTTTCCGCTCGGCTGGCAGACTAACTTCACGAGACGGAACGGGTCGCCGGACTGCGGCTCATACCCCTTCGGCTCAAACCCTAGCGGCTTGCGCAGGATCCAGAAGTGATGGTTCTCCTCGTACGGGGGCTTCGGGAGAAAATACGCGAAGTGGTGGTACGGTTCGCTCTTTTCGCCGACCTTCTCCCACGTCGCCCCATACAGGATGAGGACCGCATGGTTCAGGATCGTCAGCTCCCTGCAGGTGTCCTTCACCTTTCCCTCCACCGGCGCCTCCGCCTCCACCGGAGGGGGCCGAGGGGCAGGACCCGCCAAGAGCGCAGTGCTCCCATCATCTTCCGGCTCCGGGACCGATTTTTTGCCGCCTGGCGCAGGAAGCGCACAGTACGCAATCGTACACAGCACGGCCACGACGGCCAGTGTCTTCAGAAACCCCTTTTGCTCTTCACTCACCTTCACCATCCACGCCTCCCTATGTGAAAGAACATTCCACCGTGGCAGAAGATCCGGCGAGCGTCAAGCCCCGAAGAAGACCGTTTAAAACTCCGCATGTGAGAAAAGAAAAAAGAGCCTTGCGGCTCAACGCGGAAGTTTCACGTACCGGATCCCGCCGTCCTCTTGCCCGCCCCGCGGCGCGCACTTCTCCAGGCGGAAGTAATCGCCGGACCGCGGACGGTCCGTGTCCGAAACGAGGATCAGCTTCCGGTTCACGATGCTCGCCTGCAGGCGCACGCCGCCCTCTCCGAGGATGACGAAGTGATGCGCAGGCATGCCTTCCACCTCCGTGACGAAGTAGTCGATGAGGTTTCCCTCCAACTGTATCTTCGGGTACATCGCCGCCCCATCGTTGCCGGCACAGGTCCCGGTCTTGTTCCAGACGCCAGGACGAATTTGTACCGTCTTCTTCGGAACGGAAACGGCACGCACGCCATCCGCCTCACGCAGGACGGCCTCGTACCAGCGATAGTCCATCGTATGGGCGACGATGATTGCCAGGATCACCAGCGCCCAGATCATCATGCGCACGTAAACCTTGTCCTGCTTGTGCTTCCCCTCCATATTCCATCCTCCTCTCGAAGAATGCCTCAGGGCCCCAACCGCACGTACCGAAGCGTGGCGCCCTTTCCTTCCTTTGCCGGCCACTGTTCGAGCCGGAAATTCTCGCCGACCTGCGGCAGCATGCCTGTGGCCACCGCCACCCGCTCCACGGTCGCAAACTTCGGGTCCATGAACTCGTGGTCAGCGTCGATGTAGGCGATGTGGTAGACCGTTTGCTCGGACGCTTCGTCTCGATACAGCGCGAACTCGACGAGCATCCCCTCTGCGATGACCTCGGGCATGTGCCCCCCGATTTTCTCGGCAAGAAAGAGGCCGAGATTCTTGGAAGGCGCCCCGGACGCGCTGCGGAGCGCGACGAACATGGTGACGATGAAGATTCCCACGAACACCAGCCGAATCACGCGCTCGATTCCCTGGTCCCTTACTCCTGCCCCAACCCCACCACCCATGTAAAGAACCTCCTGTCCCTTCCCTATGAAGGGAACAAGAAAGCGTTACAAAAAAAGCCCGGCCTGTCAACAGCCGGTTGGAGACCGTTGCAAAACTCCAAGACTTTTCCACTGTTTTGACACCATGAAAAATGGTAAAATACGGCTGTAATGCGCTAAGAAACAGCCAATATGAACATCGTGAAATTGCCCAATGCGTACCTGTGCGTCGACGTGTACAAAGGTTTGGTCGACTCGGATCATTTCCTGGTAAAGTTGAAAGATGTGTTTGACTGGCATGCGCTCTCTGAACCCCTGTTCGACATCGGATCGAACGAAGCCGGAGGTCGTCCTCGGTATCCATCCGTGCTCATGCTGAAAATGCTGTTCATATCCTTCCTGTTCGACCTGTCGGATCGGGAAACGGAAGCTGAGGCGACGAACCATCTCCTCGTGAAGTACTTCCTCGGCCTGCCGATCAATGAACGCGCGCCAGATCACACTTCGCTGTGCCGTTTCCGCGAAACCGTTCTTTTGAAGAAGGGAAACGCCTTCTTCCTTGACCTCTTCCGCTCCCTGCTTGACCAGGCCAAGCGGCGCGGCGTCGAGTGCGGCATGGTCTCGGCGCTCGATGCGACCCACACCTTCGCCAATGTGGACGAGAAAAAGCCGGATGATCCAAAGACGCCGCGCGATCCCGATGCGTCCTGGGGGTGCAAAGGGAATGAGATGAAGACAACCACGAACGGAGCGCGCGTCTCCATTCCGAAATACTTCTTCGGATACAAGGCGCACCTCGTCGCCGAGACGGACCACAACATCATTACCGGATTTCACGCGACGCCAGGAAACGCGGCGGACATCGACGGGGGCGACGTTCTCTTGTACCGCATCCTGACCAACGATGAGCGTCAGCGTATCGGCGTCCTTGCGGCCGACAAGGGGTACGGTTGCCCGGTGTGGATCAATATCCTTGAGAAACACTCGGGAATCATGACGGCTTTCGCCTTGCCGGAGACGATGACGAAAAGAGGTGAACACCAGGACAAATGGACGGCCTATGCGAAAGACGAAGGACGCACGGCCTTCCGCAAGGATCGGTACATCATCGAACAGGTCAACGGCGACCTCAAACAAAATCACGGTCTCCGACGCTGCCGTTATCTCGGCCTGTCCAAATACGCCCTCCAGCTCGCCATGGCTTCCATGGCTCACAACCTCAAAATTTTCATGCGGATCATGACCGGAGCGAGGTTCAAACCCGTCTAACGTCCCGCCAAGGGATTCGTGTGTTCAAACGTATGTAACATCCGTGATCTGAATCTGCAGAGGGGCACACAACGCCTCCCGCATCGAGGCGTGGATGGAAGCTACGGTTTAAAATTTGAGTTTTGCAACGGTCTCCAACATATGCATTGACAAGAATGAAAAAATCTGGCAGGATCGTTGCCTGTCCTTTCCCCGTTCCCGTTCGACCACCCGCACTGGAGGCTTACATGCCCGACCCGAAACCGAAGTTGCTCCTCGTAGACGATGAACCGCTGGTGCGCTCGGCGCTCAGGCGCGCGCTCAAGCACGAGTTCGACATCATCGAAGCCGAGAACGGTTTCGAGGGGGCGCAGCACTTCCTGACCGACCCTGAGATCCGCCGCGTGCTGAGCGACGCGCGGATGCCCAACGGCTCGGGTGTTGAACTCCACCGCATGATCGCGGACCAGCTCAAGGAGCGCGATGGGCGCTTCGTGATCTACACGGGAGACATGCCCGCAGCCTGGGTTGACTACTTCCTCTCCCAGAGCGTGAAGATTGTCGACAAGCCGGTCGACAACGACGTCATCCGCGACCTTTTCAAGGACGTGAAGCCTTCCTCGCGCCCCGAGTAAATCGGAGCGCTTTTTTTATTCTCGATCCCTTGCATCAGCCCTCAGGCTGTGACGATCTTAGCTTAGTGTTCCGTCATCACAACGGAGGTGATGGGGTGGATCCAATCTTCGTCGTGCTCATCTGGAACAAGGACTGACTGAGCAATCATTTACGACTTTGCTTTTAAAGTAATCCTCTGTAGTTCGAAAACAATTTTCAACCCCTGTTTTTGGTTTATCGTTTTCATCCCACGGTTCAATTTCTGGTGTTTGCTCTAGGAGAAAACCATTTTTATCGTAGAATGACATCCAGCCAGAATCGTCACCGAAAAAAGAGGATTGATAAATTCGATCTCCCGTCGTGGGGTCTTGGCAGACAAAATAATTATTTTCAAATAGCTTCGCCTCCTCTTCAAGCACTGGAAAATCAGTGTCTTGCGTTGCACATCCGGCACCGGCAAGAAACAGAGTAAGAAACGAGACGAGTATGAATTTTTTCATATCGAAGTTTTTATTACACAACCCGGCCGGATGTCTCCGGATGCCGCTT
>Ga0076000_103_pt1 | contig 16160 bp, 16 predicted proteins | sample RifGroA2_FD_68046 | JGI IMG/M metagenome (GOLD analysis project Ga0076000, IMG submission 68046) | Parcubacteria (Uhrbacteria) bacterium GW2011_GWA2_53_10 | reverse complement strand
CGTCGGGCGCAGTACGAAGAGTATGAGCGAGTGAGCTCGTGCGCTTCGACATTGCACAAAACGAAAATTACCGCAAAAGTTGTTCCTTACAATCTATAACGAAAGAAATTCATCTATCGTGAGATTGGTGTCTTTGAGGAGTTGGGCCAGAAGACCGATTTTGAGTTCCTTGTGCATGGGTATCGTAAGCGTTTTATAGATGTTCGGTTTTGGATGCTTCATCCTGACGTGGCTGCCTTTCCGGCGAGTGACGACCTAGCCGAGCTTCCGGAATTTCTTTACGGCTTCCTTTCCGGAAATACCGGCAAGTTTGCTCATACCCCCACAAGATGAAGGCTGACTCGCTTGCGTAAAAGTTTCCGTTGTTTCTTTTTCGGGATATCTTCAAGCGTGAGTAAGATGGCTTCCTGCATATTCCGAAGCGCCTGATCAATCGTCTCGCCCTGGGAGTAGCATCCGTCCAACGTGGGACAGGAAACCCAAAAACCGCCAGTTTCATCTTCCTGAACAATGACGGGAAATTGATTGATTGTTTTCCGAATGGATTTCATATAATGAAATATATCATTGCTTACATCATTGTCAATGAAGACTGATCTTCAACTCTTATTCGAGTCCATCAGGAATCTGGTGGGATCGAGGGAGAGAACAAAACAAGACCATCCCATTCACCTGGAGGAGAGAGACTCCCGCATCTTTTGGCTCAAACCCAAGAAATGTGGGACGGTCATCAAATGCGCCAACAAGGCCTCGGCTTTCTTGACACATACGCCCGATGACCACGGTGCACACCAGCCTTCGGGCAGGTCACTACACCATACGCCCGGCTCTGCCGGGCAACCTCCAGATGAATGGGATGGAACCCGCGGATTGTCCGCGGTGAAAATTCCAGATGTTCGTCAACCGGCCTGGGAACAGGCCATCTCCTCGAGGAGGGAGACATGTCCAATCGCAATCGCAATCACCGGCAGCCGCGCGCCGGGAGGCCGCAGGTGCAGGTCGAGGCCTCGGTCGGCGCGGGGACGCTGGCCGAGAAGCTCGAGGAGGCGGGCATCAAGCGCGAGACCCTGCCCCCCGGGCCGGCGCCGCAGCCCAAGAAGGAGGAGAAGCGGCCCCCGTCCATCGGGCGGGCGAAGAGTGAAATCGGCCACCGCGGGCTGCTTGCCGGCGAAAAGGTCCTCATCGATGTCCTGCAGGAGGACGCGAAGGGGAAGGGCGTCGAGGCGCGGACCGCATGGTTCATCCTCGACACGGCGAAGGCCCTCGGCGTCAAGCCGTGGATCATCGCCCCCCCGACCGAGGCCTCCGGAGCCCGGCCGGAGACCAAGGCCGAGATCCTGGCGCGATTCGTCGAGACCGTGCTCAAGGGGCCCAACCCCGCGAGCGCGATCGGCGTGCTGCGCACCGCCGTGCGGTGCGACGCGTCCAGCGTCGGCCACATCGACGCCCTGTCGCGGCGCGTCGAGGCGGTCCTATCGGGAAAGGTCGAAGACCGGAAGGTCACGCCCCTACCGTCGGCGTAGCGCCCACCGCCCCGCGCTCGGACGGATTCCGAGCAACATCAGGGGATCTCGAACCCCACGGGAAAAAGAGGGTCTTCCGCGTACGACCATATCGGAACGCGACATCTGGCCAGATGGCAAAAACGGCAACGGGGGGATCGACGCAAAACACTCGCGCTCGATCCCCTGCTTCTTGAGACGACCACTGTGTGATCGTCCGAAGAGGCATCAAACCTTTTTCTCCGGGCAACGCTCTGAAGTCCCAAAGGAGGGACACATGTATCATTTCGTGCAGTACCTGGCGGCCACCGCGATCGTGGTGGTCGTCATCCCGGGCGGCATCGGGATGATCGTGGGCCAGGACTGGTGGAAGCGTCTCTGGCGCTTCTGGTGGCGGTATCCGGTGACCGGGCCCCTGCGGCTCGCGGGCTGGATCATCTACACCAGCTTCGGCGGCAAGAAGCCGGCCAAGAAGAAGCGCCGGGCCACCGCGTGACCACAACTCTCTCGACAGAGCGCCTAAGGAACGCTCTGTCTACCCCATTGGATAGAAGGAACGCAGGAGCGTAGGTTCCCAGGTTCGCAGGTCTATCCAGCGGGGTGGAATCAATCCCACCCTCTTTCCCCAAAGAGAAAAATCCGTCCCATGGAAACATGAGACGGGTTTTTATTTTGAAAAATTTCAGAGGTCGCTAGACTAACCGCGTTTGGCTGGAAAGACAGACGCCCCTTCCCACGCCAACTCAAACAACGCTTTCACCGCAATCGCTAGTTCTCGACTCGTAATGACGACGGACAAAATCGTTGGAAGAAATGCGTACAGAAAAATCGTGTCACCTCGCACCGTAATTTCTGCCTCAATCGGAAACCGCTCCGGAGGAAGAATGCGCACCAACCCAGAGGGAAGCGGTGTCATCCCAATATCAATCGGTTCATGCGTCACAAGAAGCGCGCGATGAGGCACCTGCAGGGAGGAAAGAGACGCTAAATGTTCTTCGTGCTGTGCGTGTAGCTCCGGATGCCGGCGCACCACATCTAGTGGGACAATCTGCACAAAATCTCCTCCCTGTCTCAAGAACATCTCACGCACCGTTTGAAGCCCCTCCTTCCCCTCGAGATACCGCACCTGAGGCTTCCGATCACCCATGGAAAAAAGCGCGAAGAGCATGGGAAACGTTTCATGAAGGTGTTGTTCCTTTTCCTGCAGCACCCGCTTTTCTTCTTCCATAAACTTTCGCAAAAGTTCCGGTGTTTCGGCAACATACAGGCGTTTTTCATCTTTCGTGACAGTACTTAACAACCCGCGGCTTCCCAGCTTTTCTGCCGCAAGATACGCCGTGGCGCGGTTCACTGCCGCATGACGTGCGAGCGTCAAAATCGTGCTCGGTCCTAAGGTGAGCGCTGCTAAATACACGGCCGCTTCCTTTTCCGAGAGGCCTAAATTTCCGAGTGCTTTTTTTACATTTTCCATACACGCCGCATTGTTTCCCATGTTTGTGTCGCGGTCTTTTCCCAAGAAAAACGCCGCGCCTGAGCAATGCCATGATCTTGCCACTCTACGCGCCTCGTAGGATTGAGAGCAAGCTCGCGCATCGCTTGCGCCCACGCCTCCGGCTCCTCTGGGGGCACATAACGCGCGGCATCACCCGCGACTTCGTGGTGCGGCGGAATATGCGACGTGAGGAGAGGCGCCCCACACGCAAGGGCTTCGAGGTTTGGAATGCCGAACCCTTCGTAGAGAGAAGGAAAAACGAATGCCGTCGCGGCATTCATCAAGGCAGCGATTTCCTCTCCGACAAGATACGGAAGGGTGCGAATAGACTCTCGTGCGGGTGAATCGCGCAGCGCACGTTCCGTTTCTTCACTTCCACATCCTCCGGAGCGCCCCACGAGCACCAGCTCGTACGGATCCCCTACCCCGCGTGTCGCTTTGAACAATTCAAATGCTCGAATGAGGGTCGCCACATTTTTCTTTCGCTCCCAACGACCAACATGCAAAAAATAATGCCGACCAAGACGATAACGATTTAACACAGGTTCGACTTCTTCGGGTGTGAGGGGGTGAAAAATCGTTGCGTTGTGCGCAAGCGGTGTCACCACCAATCGGTCCTCCGCAACCTTATACAACTCCAGGACTTCCCTCTTCGTAAATTCCGATACCACAAAAAGTTTGGTAGCTTTTGTGAGCGCTTGCCGCATCGCGTAATCCAGACGACGGCGCGAAGCGGAATCGTATAAATCTGGGCGGTGTCGCCATCCAACATCGTGAATCGTCGTGAGAATGCGGCCACGGCTAAAAGCCGGGAGACCTTGTGCGGGCACAAAAAATACCGACGGTTTTTTCCGCCACAACTCCCAACTCATCCGAAGGCGCATCCACCCAGGAAACGGCCAAGCGATCACCCGACTTTCCCAACCCGTTGGCAGCTCCGCAAGTGCCCCCGTGAGTGGGGTGGGCGAATACAAAACCACGCGCTCATCTGCGAGAAGCGCGTGGCGTTTCATGTGCTCAATCAAATGATAGGCGTACCATTCCACGCCGGTACGCGTTTGTTTGTTCGCGGAGGAAGCGTCAATGGCGTAGACAATGGACATACGAGAGGTATTCTCTGTTAAAGCTTTGAAAAACTCCAGCTGCTAGGCGCGGGGAAGCCGGTGAGGAGGCGTACTCAGACCGTACGGCGACGAACCGGCGGGGCCCCGCAACAACGCAGATGGAGGAATTTCAATGCTTTAACTTGTAAAGATACTCTTCTTGTACGCTTCCAAATTCTCCAGCGCGACCCCTGTTCCCTTCGCCACACAAAGTTGTGGATCTTCGGCCACGAACGTTGGCACGCCGGTCGCCTCGGAAATGAGCGTATCAAAATTGCGCAGCATCGCAGAGCCGCCGGACATCATAATCCCTTTGTCCATCACGTCGGCCGCGAGCTCAGGAGGCGTCTTGTTCAAAACTTCTTTTACGGTCGCGACGATTCCCTCTAATTCATTTTGAATCGCAGACGTCACATCGTCCGATGTTACTTCTATAAGCTTCGGAAGCCCTGTAATCATGTCACGCCCCTTAATTTCCATGGTCAGTTTCTCGGACATATACATGGCCGAACCAATTTGGATTTTAATATCCTCAGACGTCCGTTCTCCAATCGCAAGCCCATATTTCCGACGAATATACTCAGAAATAGCGTTATCAAACTTCACCCCACCAATACGCACGGACTCAGAAGCCACAATACCCCCAAGGGAAATAACCGCCATTTCTGATGTCCCACCTCCAACATCGATAATCATATGTCCGGAGGGGGAACCAATGGGAATGTTTGCTCCAATCGCGGCCACGATCGGTTCCTTGATAATGTACGCTGCCTTGGCGCCCGCCGCGAGCGTTGCATCAATGACCGCGCGCCGTTCGGTTGACGTAATGCCGCCAGGGACCGCCACCATAACCTCTGGTCGAAACAAACGCACGCCCCCAATCGCTTTGTTAATAAAATACCGAAGCATGGCCTCGGTCGTCCGATAATCTGCAATCACCCCGTCTTTGAGCGGACGGCGGGCAACAATCGTATCCGGCGTCCGGCCAAGCATGTCTTTGGCCTCCTTCCCCACGGCCAGCACTTTTTTATCGGCGTAGGAAATAGCAACAACGGACGGCTCGTGAATAATAATACCGCGCTTGGGGACATACACGAGCACGGTCGTAGTTCCGAGATCGATGGCGATCTTTTTTTGAAACATAGAAGGACATACCTTAAAGCCCTACCGTAAAAAACCGATCTTGATCCAATTTTGTATTCAACCCGTAAATGTCGTCGCCCCACTCGGAAGCCTCCTCAGGAGGAGAGGCGATGATCACACTTTTATCAAAATCGAGCAAGAGCGTCAACCCGTACGGACGTGCCCCGATCTGTTTCATGACGTGCAGAGAATAAGCCCCCGAACGAATTTCATCTACCACGGAGGGTGCGAGGAGATATTCAAACACGAGTTCCCGAGTTTCTCCTGGTTCAATCGATGTAAACGTGCCAAAAGTCGTGAGTCCCAACTCTTCCCCTACATCAACCGTACCTGCAGCAAGACTTGGGTTACGCAAACGGTCGTTGCGTAAATTTCCTTGAGCACGAATGAGGGTGCTGCCCTTTGGGACGTACAAACGTGCGTAGGTTCGGTAACGTGTTGTTTTCCAATTAAACGTTCCACGATGCTGATAACGCACCGTGGTGCGTCCCACGTACTCGCCGTCCGTGTTCCGAAAAATTTCGTAGTGAATATCTCGCGACACAACGGGATCTGACTTGAGGCTCGAAAGATTTGCGTCGACCAGCATCTGCATATCCGATCCCTCATCTCTTGTTACTCGCCCTCCCCACCCAGCCTGTTCAATGACGGACTGCCCTCTAGGATCCTCGCTATACAACACGAGCTGTTTTGTGCGAATGCCCTCCTGCACCGAGGCCGCAAGCGCCGGCCAACGAGCGGCCGGAAGGCGATACAAGCGCGATTTCATTTCTTCGACCAAGTCCCCCAAAATCTCCTTGCGCTGACTCTTAGGCAGCCCTTCTCCCACATAGCCAACTTCAACCGCATATTCGAGCTTGTCTGCAAAATTCTGCGAAGTAAACGTCTGTCCGCGCACCGCCACCGGCCCAAAAAGGGAAAGGAGCTCGGAAACAAATGTGGGAGTAAAACCAATCACCCCATCGATGTGTTCCGCGGTCGGAATCGTCGCTCGCGTTTCGGCGGGGATGAGGCTCACCTCGCGGGCAAAAAGATTCAATCCTTGTCGACTACTCTCCGCGAAATCAGGTGACCAATTGCTGTCTCGAAAAAACCATTGTGCGAGAGAGCCGTAGGTTTGCAGAGCTCTGGGAGGTGTGGTGGTGATGGCAGAAGCTTCACGATCCAAGTGATAGACATCACGCGTTTGCAGCGAGGTAATATCCCCGTGTTTCATACGAAGAATTCCATAGGTTCCAATGAACCCACCTCCTGGACGCAATTCATCGTTGTTCAAAAAAAGAATGAGGGTCGTGCGCTCCCCATCGGTACCAACGTACAGCGGAAGCAGATGGGTGGCGACCGCGGCAAGGTGCAGGGCTTCTTCTGTTTCTGCAAGACGCCGCTCGATCGGTTCTAAGACCCGCCGGATGGGTTCCAAAAGATTGTGGCGTGCGATGGTCGCGAGTTCTGCGCGGGCGAGATCGATATCTGCCGCCGCGGAAGTAAAATCCGACGAGGATGCCGCCAAGCGACGAAAAAGCAAGAGTTTTGTCTCCGCAGGCAGATCATCAAATGTCACGGAAGGACTCAGTCCTTGCGTCATCTCGCGCAAGCTCTCTTCGCTCAGCCCGGATAAGCGCAGAAGATCGCCGCCAATACCGAGAAGACGTTCAAAGGCGTGCACCATTCCTTGGGACGCCCGCACCATCCCTTCCGCGGCTCGCGTCTGTGTGCCCACCCAGGGCAGAAACCGCGCCGTATTTAAAATCGCGACCCCGCGCCCAATGCGCTCCATCAACACTTCGGCGCGTACCACGTGGTCATGCGCCTCTTCGAATCGCAGCTCTTCCGCGACTTCCATCGCCAGGCGAAGCGATTGCTCTGCTTCCACGACCGTTCTTGCCGTCTGCACCGTGACAAAAATAATCACGAGCGCCCACGTGAGGATTCCAAAAGCGAGCGCCGCGCACAGGACTTTCAAAAAACGCCGCATGCGATGCATCCGTAGGGCGCCAGGCGACTCGGTGTTGTGCAAAAAAGAAGGGGTATGGGTCATGCACGGGCTTCGCGAGTCAAACGAGGGTTTTCCTCGCCACGATATTTCTCAAAATAGTATAGCGCACTTCGCATCTGAACGCGCGTGAGCGGATTGAAGAGTTGTTGAAAAAACCTCCCCTGTGCGGTTTCCCGACGGTGATAATGCACTATGCTTGCTTTGGGGTGGTACACCACGCGCCATCCCGCTTTCCAGAATCTCCGGCACCAATCCTGATCTTCAAAGTACACAAAAAATCCTGGATCAAACCCTCCGACTTGTTCGGCCGCCTCTCGACGCACCAACATCGCGGCCCCCAAGAGATAATCCACGTTGCGAGTCTCCGCATGATCCCAGTCGGACATGAGATACGATTGCACTGCCCGTCGCGCGGACGGAAGCCAACGCAACAGTGGAATACGACGATACAAAATAACCGAAGGGGTTTCAAAACGAAAACAGCTGAACTGCAAACTTCTATCCGGATGAAGCAACTTGGGTCCCGCCATCCCGACATCCGTGTGGCCATCCATAAATCGCACCAGCTCTTCGATCGCTCCGGAAAAAAGCGCCATGTCTGGATTAAAGACAAACCAATAGCGCCCTTTCGCCGTCTGCATCGCCATGTTCATTCCGCCCCCAAATCCCAAATTACGGTCGCTCACCAAGAGTTTCGCCTCAGGAAACTCGCGCGCGACCATCTCGGCCACCCGTACCTTGGGATTGTTATCGACCACAATCACCTCATACGAAACCTGTGGCGCTGCCTTACGAATCCCCTTAAGCGTTTGCTTGAGGAGACCGGGCGTATTGTAGTGCACGATAAAAATCGAAACATCGATCATACGAACCAATGGGAGAGTGCGCGCGCACCTCCTTTACGATGTTTAAAAATTTCTCGACGCTTGCGCCACATACGCGGGACGCGTGCCCAGGCATGGAAAAAAGCCAGAGCATTACGCGGCTCAAATAAAATGACATACATGACGCGCACGATTTCCATGGGCAACACCCAAGGCAGCGCAAGAACGCCGGAGAAAAAACTTTCGTTCTTCATCAGTAGGTTCCAATGATTGCGGGTGGAATAATAACTCCGCCGAGAAGATTTCCGTCGACGGTTTCGAATGAGCTCCAGCCACCCAGCCCCTTCTCGGCCATACATCCCTCGATAGTGATACGCGACCGCCTCGGGCACATAGCGCGCCTCCCATCCAAGCCATTGGAGGCGCCAGGCTAAATCGACATCCTCTTTGTACGCAAAAAAGTCCTTATCAAAAAATTCATCTTCAAATCGAGCTTCTTGCAGAGCCGAGACGCGATAAAGGGCGAGGGCGCCAGAAATGCCAAACACCTCTCGCGCTTCATCATACTGTCCTGTATCAAGCTCTCCTGCCCCGCGGTCCGTAAACGTGCGACGACGATGCGCGGAAATCCCGGTTGAATCCAGACGATCTGAACGCACAGGACTCTCACCCTCCTCTTGTCCACGCTCCGTGAAGGCTCGCAATAGCTTCCCGCCGAAGGCTCCAGTCTTTGGATGCGCGGTCGCTTCCTGCACGATCCGTTCTAAAAACGTTGCGGTGAAAATAACGTCAGGGTTCGTCACCAAAATGAACCGATCCGCATATTCTTCGAGGCGCCAACTCTGCATCGCATACCGAATGCCCTGATTGTGCGCAGGAGAAAATCCCAAGTTCTTCACATTACGCAAAATCATCACCTGTGGATGATGTTCGCGCACGTAGGCCTCGAGTCCGTCCGTCGACCCATTGTCGATTACTAACACTTGGAAATCCTGGTACGTCTGCGCAAAAATGGAACGCAAAAGCTCAGGCAGGAATTCCATGCTATTCCAGGCGACGATATTGATAGAAACGCGAGGAGCCATAGGAAGATAAGTCTATCGCATCTTCTTCGTAACATTAAATCCAAGATATTTCCCAAGCATGAGTCGGGTCTGGGCATCGATGGCTGGCAGCGAGCCAAACAAAATGAACGTAACCGGGAGAAGAAGCCACTGGAGAATCATGACGAGCCACCATGTATGGCGCATTTTTTCTGGACGGTGCGGGAGGATGGTGAGGGAAAAAATACCTGAAACAAGAACACCCACCATCGCGAGCTGCATGATCGTCTCCAAGGTAAATGGCGCTGCTTGTACGAGCGCACTGCCTTCGCGAGCCGCCACATCGAGCGGGAGTCGGCCTAAAATGAAAATCAAAATGGGAGCCGTTGCCCAGGTAAACATCCCTTCCATATGGTTAAACACGTACTTCAACTTTTTCTGCCACGGAATGAGCGGGTCACGACGAAAATGTTCGACCATCACCGGTAAATGTTCCACTCCCCACGCCCAACGCCGCTGTTGACGGTACAAGGCCTTAAGCGCCTCCCAATAACTCCTGCCACTCACCGTGTCCATGGAAACCGGCAAAAACATCGGAGTCACACGGTACTGCCCGTGATAATGCAGAAAGGCTTGGAGGAAGATCCGTGAATCTTCGGAAACGATATTGCGCTCCCAAAATCCCACGTCCTTCAACATCTTCCACGGCATGGAATGAGAAGAGAAGGTCCAGAGACGCTCCGGGCGCGTGAGTTCCGACATGAGCCAGAAGGTCGTGCCAAAAGCAGCGATGCGCACCGGAGCGGGTGCCGTCCAAATCGTGTTGGAAAAAAGGGCGACGGGTTGGTAGGAAGAACGCGTGGGCTCCGGCACGGTGCAATAGAGCCAAGTTAAATACCAAAAATACTGTGGGTGGATAATGGTATCAATATCAAAAGAGGAAACCACGATCTTTTCATCTACGAGGTCCGGAAAATCTTTTGCGAGCTGTAGCGCCACCTGCTCCCCTGCCCAATGAAGGTTGGATCCCTTCCCCGGAATTTCCCCCAACAAATTTGCGGGATGTTCCGTGACATACACCTTGGCAAATTGTGTCCCGTACTCACGAAGAATGCTTTGGGCGTTTTTCGAAAACCGTTCGTGATCTCGTTCCTCCCCCGCGAGCACGAGAATAAGACGCTGGGTTGGAAACCCGCCACGTCGAAGGGACTTAAGGGTGGCGCGAAGAATGGAGAGCTCTTCTTGATAGGTCGGTAAAAAGATCAGGTGATAAATATCGGAAGTGCCCGGAAGAGATTGGCATTTGGCCTGCCAATCGACTCGGAGCGTCCGACGATATTGCAACCACGCAGTGGTGAGATACACCACGTAATAGGTCACGCGAAACAACCAATACACGTAAAAAAGGATCACCATCATGATCGCGACAATCGGTACTGTTAACGAAAGAACAATCGCCCCAACAAAGGTGAGCCACACAAGGGCTCCAGGGACGATCTCCCAAAATCGATTCCGTCCGTATTCGTAAAGAGGCTGTCCGGACATAAGTGCGCTCAAGCGTAGCATGAATACCTTGTGTTCTCAAGGGCTTCATCTCAAGAAAAAACCGTCCCGCAATACAGGACGGTCTTTTTTAGTTATTTTTCTGAGGAAAGGTCTCGGCGCAGACGATCCAGAAGTTTGCTTGCATGATCGCGTCCGCCAAGGCCAAACGCGAGACCACCCGCGAGAGCCAGAGCAGCCACCAGCCCGGTAAACAGTGTTTGGATCAATTCCGGGGCGATGTTGAGCTGAACCAAAGCAGCCATAAAACTGAATACGATGATGGCCCACTTCGCAAGCCCCGACAGGACATCCGCCGCGGCGAGCCGTGCGGCCTCCAGGGTCGAACGAAGAATTTGCCGCACAAAATTTCCAAGCAAAATTCCCGCCAGGAGAATGATGACCGCGATAATGACTTGAGGGATGTAATAGACTACCTGCTTCAAGAAGTCGGTCACCTCTTTCCAACCAAGAATATCTGTTGCGGCAATGAGCGATACGATGATGAAAAACCATTTCACAATCCAGGCGAGAAGAGCCCCTACGCGCAGACGTACCCCCATGCGCTCGAAGACGTTCTTGAGCTCTAAACGCGAAGCGAGTTCGTCGAGCCGCAGAAGCTCGCTCAACCGCAGAATAAACCGATTGAGAATAACGGCGATGATCATGCCAACAACGAACACCACGATAGCCCCGACAAGATTCGGGAGATAAGCGAGGATGCTCTCCCAGAGCTCAAGCAGGGTGCCTTGTAAGACCTGTGAAAAAGTATTCATAAGCGGTGCAGATAATAGTTCTTTCTTCTAATCTAACACGCAAATTGATCTCTGAACAGTCCGCTAGGTGATGTGCGGTGGTCGATCGTAAAGAGGAAGAACGAAGACATCCTTCTCCGCTTTTTCCCACGGAATTTCTGCGGCGAGTTCTTTCCATGATTTCTTCGTAGTATTTTCCAGAGCAATTATAGGAAGATGATGGATAAAGGCGAGTGTGTTCGCGATGACCGTGCTTACCCGACTCGCGGTAAACGAACCTGGCCCACGAACCACCACTACAGCGTCCAAATCGTCCGCTGTGAGCTGCCAGGTCTGCAACGTATCATGCACGGCTTGAAGGTAGGTCTCGGGTGCTCCGTCAACAGTGAATTCTCGTTCCAGTGTTTGCGAAGTAAAAAAGGCAAGGGAAATTCGTTCAATGTCCTGTGCCGCAATTCCCAGAACCTTCCTCATATCTTCAATCGATTGACCATCACCACCTTATCGCTTTCCAAAATCGACAAAAGAAAACGATCCGAGACCTGCCGCCGATAGAGGAATTCCTCCTTTGGAAGAAGCGTATAGTTAATTTCTTGCCCAAGTTCTGTTTCAAATTGACTCATGACTTTCTGTAAATTCTTTTGGTCCAGGTCTCCCACAATCAGGACATCGGTTGCGACAGGGGCACCCAAAAAACGACCTGTAAAAACCAAATATTCCACAATCCCCTTCTGCTCGATCTCTTGAACAAGATTCTGTTTCAACAAGATCTGCACCTTTGAAAAAAGGGATCGAAGATCTTCATAAAGAATCGACTGCACGTTTACTGTATAGTATTTTTTCTTCTCGGCGAGAGAAGTGGATTTTTTTGACGCTTCAGAAGCCACTTGTTCAGCAACAAGGCCTAATTCCACAAGATTTTTAAGCTCCCGGCGCACAGAATTCAGTTGCGCCCCAATCTTTCGCGTCAGTTCTCGGACAAAAAAGGCACTTGTTGGGTGCAATAAAAATAACCCGAGCAACCGCGCCCGTGTCTGTGAACCAAATAGCTGTTCAAGTTTAAATCCAGGCTTAGACATACCGCTTGCCATAAAACCATTGCGCCTGAAAAGTGGTCGGGTATAATGTACACAAGTGTCTAAATTTGAGCAAGAAACGTATGCCATCCGGGTTATTTCTCAAAGCAGGCTGTTTTGAGGAAACCGAAGCCGTCAAAGGCCATAGTCAGCAGAAAACTCAAGCGCGTTCCCTGCTCTATCCCCTCGAAGGAAGATCGGGTTTTACCTTTGTCCTCTGGTCCGCCCAGCCCCGTGATGGATGGAATGAAGTTTTGACCAATGTCCTCACCGATCATGTCTCTCGTTTGGCCGCTTCCTTTGGTTCTGAGGCAAATCCACAACATCGCTTTGAACAATTTTTAGGCGCACTGAATGAACAGCTGGCAACCCACGTGCGTGAAGGTTCCTGGCGTGTTCCCATCCAACAATTCCATGCCCTCGTCGGCATTGCATGCGATGACCACATGTTTCTCTCAGGGAATGGCGATCTCACCGCGCTTTTTCTCCATCGGAAACCAGGAGGACGCTATCAGGTGTTTAACCTCTTTCGCAGCATTCAGACAGGCCAGGCCTTACCGTCATGGGAAAAACCCTTTGCCGTCGTCCTGGATGGGGATCTTCATGTGGGTGATGTCCTGTGCCTTTCCAATAAGGAACTCACCCGTGTCGTCCCACCAGATGATCTTCATAGCTCGCTCGCAACACTCCCCCCAACCGGGGCTGCGGAACGCATTCGCCAGTGGTTCTCCCCCCATACCGACCTTGCGATCCTTATCCTGCAGGCACAGGAACTCGAGCGCAACGGTGCAACCGCCGCCCGTCCCCTCTCCAATGTTTCGATTGAACACCTGGGCGCCACAGAAGACCGCACAACCGAACTCCTGGAAGATCAGCGTCCAGCGGTCTTTCGAGCCGTGCAACGATGGTGGCGCGGGATCATGGCTCGCCCTCGCCCGAACGCGATGCGTCATGCGTCTTGGATGCGCGCGATGATGACCGGACTCGTTGCCGCAGGACGATTCGTCGGGCACTCCGCTCAAACAACGCGCCGTGTGGCTGCCAGTCGGGAGACACGTCGAGCCATCCTGCAGGGTGTGAAGCATGGTTTTAATCGTCTTCCCCCCCGTCGCAAATATCTCGGACTCGCCGCGGTCACAACCTTCTTTTTGTTTGCGATCGGTCTCATGGTGCTCAATCGTTCACAAGCGGGTCGAGCCGCAGAACGGGCCTATACCATTACGGTGGAACGCGCGGAAGAAAAACGCGATGCCGCTGCAGCCGCTGTTATCTATAAAGATGAGGCACGGGCAAAAAATCTCTACGCCGAGGCGCGTATCGCCACCGCAGAACTCGTGTCAGACACCCACGAGCGTGAAGAAAACCGGACCCGTATTCTGAACGAGATCGACTCCGCCTTGAACCAACTCCGTCACATCACCACGATTCCAGACCCCCCCCTCGTTGCCACCCTCCCACTCACGGTCGCGGGAGGAGCCCTTGCACGCGTGGATGGCTCGATGTATCTCTTTGCCTCAGATCGTGGCGTCTACCGCTTAGACACCGTCCAAAAGCGGCTTCAAAAATTACCCACCGCGGACAGTGGCGTCGGACAAGCGCTTGCGGCAGACACCGATGGGACTCACGTCCTGTATCTTGATGATCGTCCTGGCATTTCTGAATTTGAAGCAACAGACACGCTTCTCAAAGTGACGGACCTCGCCCCTGCCGCGGGTACCCTGTGGCTCGATCTCGTGACGTACGCGAACCGTGTCTATGTTCTTGAAAAACCCCCGGAATCGGAAAGCCGCGTCACACGTTTTAGTCCAACCGCGAGCGGATGGAGCTCTCCTGCTTCCTGGATAAAATCAAAAACCACTCCGCTCTCCGATGCGGTGGGTTTGGCCATCGATGCGACGATATTTGTCTTGAAGAAAAATGGAACCCTTGTCCGATTCTCTGGAGGAAATGAGTTGAGCTGGTCGCAAGAAACCGTGGACCCTCCCGTGCAAGAAGCCACCGATGTCTGGACCGATGCCGAAAGTTCGTTCGTCTATCTGCTAGAACCTGCGGCTCGACGCCTGCTCGTGTATAAGAAGGATAACGGAGCCCTTGCCGCCCAATATTTGTTTCCTTCGCTCGACGATCTGAAAGACCTCGCTGTGGATGAGAAAAATGCGACCGTCTATCTTCTCTCCGGGCCGACCCTCTACGCGATTCGCGTCAATCATTTGTAAAAAAAAGAGAAGGGGCATTCCCTTCTCCTTTCTACGATCTACCTTCTACGTTATTTTAACGTCACTTGAGCACCAGAGGCTTCGATCTTTTTCTTCATTTCGTCGGCTCCGGCCTTATCGAGGCCTGCCTTCACGACTTTTGGAGCGCTATCCACTATGTCCTTGGCTTCCTTGAGCCCGAGACCCGTGATTTCACGCACCACTTTGATGACCGCGATCTTGTTGCCACCTGCCGCGGTGAGCTCAACATCGAACGATGTTTTCTCTTCCGCGGCGGCTGCACCATCAGCGGCACCGCCGGCTGCCATCATCATGGCAGGAGCGGAGGCACTGACTCCGAACTTCCCTTCGAGCACTTTGACGAGCTCGGCGAGATCAAGCACGGAGAGTTTTTCGATTTCACTCACGAGACCCTGGAACTTTGCTGGGACCTCAGCTGTTTGTTCTGACATAAATGATAGTAAGTAGTATGTAGAAAGTAGAAAGTAGAAAAATTTACTACCAACTACTTACCGCCTACTACAAACTGAGAAAAAAATTATGATTTACTTTTCGCAATCGCATTCAAGGCGTAGACGAACGAGCGGAGATTCCCCGCGAGCACGTTCACAAACCCAGAAAGCGGCGCATTGAGCGATCCCACCATCTTGGCGAGGAGCTCTTGCTTGCCCGGGAGCTTCGCGAGCGTTTTGACCGCGGCGGCATCCACGAACTTTCCCTCCAAAATTCCTCCAAGCATCTTCATGGCCTCTTTTTCCTTGGCGAGACCCGCGATGAGTTTGGCAGGCGCCACCTCATCCTCGTATCCAATCGAGGTAAGAACACTTCCCTCGAATTGATCCTTCGTCAGCTCAAGTCCGATCTCTTTCAAGGCGCGAGTGAGAAGTGTTTTCTTCGCAACGACGAAGTCCACACCTTCCTTGCGGCCCTTGGCGCGAAGCTTGTCCGCATCCGGCATCGTGTACCCCGAGATCGAGGTGAACACGGCTGACTTCATGCGACGCAACTTCTCGACGAGATCCGAGACAATGACCTGCTTCTGTGCTTTTGTCTTTGGCATAACGTTAGGCTTTAGGCTTTAGGCTTTAGGCTTTAGGAATTTTCCCTAACGCCTGATGCCTTGTCCGCCTAACGCCTGTGTTTTACGAACTCGACCTTTGAATAAAAAATTCTGCGAACCAGCCGCAGAAGACGAGTTCCCTGACTTCTCCCCCTTTTCAAGGGGGAGCTAGAGGGGGTTACCCAGACGTTTGCCTCAACGGGACTTATCCACCTTCGCTCCTATTGGAGCTCCGGAGGGACCCGTTTTCTGCGGCAGTTCTTTGAATGTGAGGATAGGATATATAAATACGAGAATACTGTCAAGATTCTTGTTGTCAACCAGCAAACATGTCACACATATCGTTTCAGCAAAGATGTCACATCTGCGCGCGGCGGGGATTGGGTTAATTAGCGGGGGTTTTCTCGG
>Ga0076000_134_pt1 | contig 16478 bp, 21 predicted proteins | sample RifGroA2_FD_68046 | JGI IMG/M metagenome (GOLD analysis project Ga0076000, IMG submission 68046) | Parcubacteria (Uhrbacteria) bacterium GW2011_GWA2_53_10 | reverse complement strand
CTGCTCAATGCCCCGTAGGTGCGCTCTTTGTTTTCAACATCAAACGACCGCCTTTTCGAGCGGTCGCTTTCGGTCAACAAACGGTCAGGACTGCCCAAGTACGGCCTTACGAGCAACAAGCCGCAAAAGCGCACCAGCTCCATTCTGGTCGCGCCAGCTTACGAGCTCTTGAAGCTCGCGTTTTCGAGGTGCGTAACAACGACTATACTGTGGCGTTTTGGCCATATACGACCAGTTTGCTTGTTGCAGGTTGAAGTCAAAGACTTGCGCCTCGGTTACACGTTCGCGCTTCACTCGTTTGCCCGGTCGCGACGGGTTCATCGCCTCAACCAGAACCCTTGGAGACAATGGGAAGAGGTGCTTGCGGCAATAAAAAGACGGCCCGTAAAACCCTATCTGTTCAGGGAAGACTTCAATACAAGGCGCGGTTGAGGTTACGAACATGCGGTCGCCGTTTGCGATATAAAACCGCCACTTGGCACCATAGAACATGTTGCCGAACCCCTCAAAGGCCGTGACCATCATCCGATGGTGCATGACGTTGTTGAAACCCATGTCATAGCGTCCATCGAGAATGAACTGCCGTATCCCATCGGCCTCTTCTCTGGTCATGTCAGGCCGTTTCTCCTTCGCAACCTGCCAGATGTGGTCGGTGTATCCGGGATAGGCTGCGCGATGCTGGAACATTTGTTTTTCGAGGTTGCCCATGTTGTGGTTGAGCGTTTCTCGAAAATGAGGAGTGCGGAGCCAGAGCATCGCCGCAAGATGCGCCAGCACGTCAATGTCATGCGGGGACATCTGCTGGTCGGAAACAACGCGTTCTTCTATGGCATCCAGTTCGGGCGCGATGGCGTCCTCAAAGAGCTTCCAAAACTCTTCTATGTGCTGGCTTGTCTCGTCGGCGACGCCTGTTTCTGCTCCGTAAAAGAAAACGTCGTTGCACTCTGCCTTGGGGCTTTTTGGGTCTTTCAAAACCGTTGCAGTCGGCAGCACGAGACGTTCCAAAAAGCCGTCCGCATTCACGAAACGGCGAAGGTAAAACTGCGGAACAAAATGCTGGTCGACAACCAGCGACGAGGGGTTTGGCATACGGCTATGCCTGCCACTCGTGAGTTGAGCTCAAGTCGAGTTCCAAACCATTCACACGTCGTTGGAATGTCATGGGCGGCGTAACGAGGTCGAGTTCACGCCCCAGCTTCACCAGAACGTCGAACAGACGGTCGGTCGAGACGGTGGTCAGGTCGCGCTTCCCAAGCTCGGCCTCGACCGTATCAAGCTGTTTGGCGAACAGCTCCATCCGACGCTCGGCTCCCAAGCGGTGTTTCTCTCGCAGGGCTTCAAAGTGTATCTGTCGCAGGTTTACGATGTCTTCCCGCATGTCCTTGCTCCAACCGATGAGTGTGGTTTTTGAGACGCCCAAACGCTCGGCAATGACAGCGAAGCTGATGCCTTGGGCTCGGAGTTCCACAAACTGGTCTTTGACAGCGTTGTTCATCACAAACTCTGCTCTATTGAGCGTTACTTCGTCTTCCTCCCCATGTTCATGCCCCGTTTGGGAGAGGAAAAGGACTTGTTGCTACGGCCACGCTCAGGTTTTCATAGGTGTTTTGCGTTCATCCTACGCCCCATCAATAGGTCACCGCAAGGGTTCGCGGTGCAGGTTCCCGCCGCAAAAAGGCGGCCACTTCGCTGTTCCATGCCATGACGACTGGCATCAGGTCTTTGGCCTTCTCCCAGAAGTTCATTGCCATTCTCCTCGGGGTCACCAAAAAGCCGTCTGGGTTTCCTGATCTGTACCTCGAAAAAGTTCAATACCCACCCAAGGTGAAATGGACGTGGGTGGGACCAGAAACGCTTGAAGGAAGATTTTTCGACCCGAATTGAGGATTCTTCGAATAGATTTAAAGTTTAGAATCCCAGGTGGTTCGTTTAACCACAAGTGGGATTTGAACTCCTGGTTTTATTGGCAAATACGGACATGAGACTTATACTGATCACAAGATGTTCTTCTTTTACGGAACTTGTTGCCAACGGCAAATAGTATGCGAAAACTAACGTTTGAAGGTTCCTCATTTGCCGGAAAAACAACAGCGGCACGCGAGTTGGAAAAGGCCAATCCGGATCGTTATAAACTCATTAGAGAATATGTTGTATATGCGGGCGGATAGGAAAAGTTTCCTCCTTTCCCTCCAAAAAATAAAGAAGAAGCGTTGAAAAATCTTGAATTTTTCATGGACCTTGAAAGGAAGAGGCATGAGGACATGGAACAGTACAAGGGGAAGCCTTATGTGATGGTCATGGATCGGTCGGTCATAAGTTTGTTGGGATTTCGATATGTTCAGAAATATTTTTCGGGCATTGATATTTTTGAGGAGACAAAGGCTGTTCTGAAACAAGAAAAGAATCTGGCTCCAGATCTCGTTGTATATTTGACGGTGGGAGACAACGCGATTAAACAACGTCGGGAGCTGAGTCAACGTAACGTGGGAGAATTGTTCGTGGATCCGGAATTCAACAAGCGACTGAGAGATTTTTTCGACTGGATGATAGAGCACAAGGAGTATCCAATTATTACCATCGATACTGAGAAACCTCTTGAACAAGTAAAAACCGAAGTGACCGCAATCGCTGACAGCTCAGAGACGGATCCTAAGCAGCGGAAAAAATCATGAGCCTTCTTCTCGTCTATTTTTGGTTGTTTGCAGCATTGTTGATTGGAAAATCAATCTATGGGGCGTCTTTCATGTTTAAAGTTCGTCGTTTTCTTGGTACGCCCTGCAGAGGAGATCTAGAGGAAAGCGCAAGGTTCGTTTTGTTTGTGCCTTTATTGCACGAAGCTGGCATCGTTTCTGAACTCGTTGAGCATTTCACTGCCCTTATTAAACGAGATTCTACAGCGACACTTGTATTCGTGACGACAGAGCGTGAATTCAACGATGGATCGACGGAGCAGAATACAGTTACATCAATCTTGAGTTACTTGAGAAGCCTTGATTCATCCGCACGCGAACGAATTGTACATATTCACTATCCTCGGGTGAATAAGACGCTCGCGGAGCAGCTAAATTATGCGTTGGAACTTTTCAGCAACTCCCTTCCGGTATGTGATCAAGAAAGAACTTTTTATGGTTTTTACAATGCAGATTCGCGAACAAAACCTGAGGTACTCGAATGTATTCGTCACATGCTGAATCAGTTTCCGGAACGCGTCATCTTCCAACAATCCTCCGCATTTTTTAAAAACTCCATAACGTTCAAAGGGCCAGTGGGTTGGATGCTTTGCGCGAATGCCCTAAGACAAACACGATGGACTTTCTTACACGAGATTCCAAGATACATCAAAAACAAAATGGGCAATATTTCTTTGGTTCATGTGGTTACACATGGGCTTTTTATTCGTGCTGATGTATTGAAAAAAGTTGGGTATTTTCCTACGGACGGATTTGGAGAAGACCTATACTTGGGTTTTATCCTCAGAGGTTTGGGATACATCGTCCACCCCATTCCTGTCTTAGAAAATAGTGACTCGCCATCGACATTGGGAGCTATGTTTCGACAAAAATACGTATGGTTCTGGGGCCCTCTAGGCTATGCTTATTATTGGAACAGGTTTCGAAAGCGTTTTCCAAAAGAATGGCACCAAAAACGATTATTGATACTAGGTACTGGATTTTTGGGTGTACTGGACGCATTGAACTCCGCTTACCTTGCAGGTAAACATCGTCGCATCTGCGGTTTTTCGCTCGAAATTTGAGATGCTCGTGGACGAAAGCGACTTTTGCAGAGGCCCCTTTATTCTTTGTTTCAGGGTTGGTGCCTGGCTACGCGTGGCCGGTCGCATGTCTTGGACTTGGATATCTGTGGATTACAAGCGCATATACAATTGTGATATATAATGCTCAGAAGGACACAAGATTGTTTCCTCGGCTGACTCCCTTTCAGAGCACAATATCCGTTTTCTTTTTCCCCTTGATCGTATTTCTTCACAGTTTGCCTCCATTCGCAACCATTGTTAAAGAAATTTGGTTGCGTGCATTTCCACACGTGTATCTTCGTCCAAAAACGGGACAACGTTGATATGACTATCGAACAAAAACTGAAAATCATTTCGAATGACTATTCGAAATTTGAAACCTATTTCTTAAGAAAAACAAAACATCAACTGCTTTCTGAAAAGCTTTTTCCCGCAAGCACAGCCTTGAGCGTCTCAATGATCATTCCAGCGCATCAGGCTCAAAATACTCTCCCGCCCGTACTTAAGGCCATCTCCCGCCAATCATTTTTGAAACAGGGTGGTGATTTGGAAATCCTTATTGTGGATGACGCTTCCTCACCGCCCTTGGCTTCGACCATTGAGCCGTTTGAAAATAAGCTCCACATCGTCTCGATCAGGACGTCATCCAACGAGGGTGCCGGTTCTGCTAGAGATCGGGCAATTCTGCTTGCAAAAAATGATCTTGTGGTTTTTATTGACGCCGACATTGTCCTTCCGCCGACGTTTCTCTCGAATCACGTGTTTATTCATAGCCAGGCCGCAGAGCCGTTGATCTCGGTGAGTTTTCGGGAGAATGTGAGTGAACTAGATCGCCGTATTCTAGGTAAAAGTACGTGGGGACAAGGCGACCGATTCGGAGGTGACCATAGAGTCTCGATGCGCTTTAAATCGAATTGGGTCATGAAGCCATCGGAAAATAAATATGTGGGTCATGAATTTCATCTTCTAGAACAAACAAACAATTTCAAAGAGTTTGGCAATGGTCGTGTCGTCGAGCTTTGGACGTTGCCAATGATGGTGTTGACATGCGCGATGTCCGTCCGGCGCGAGATTGTCCTGGCCGCTAGCCCCACTCCCAAAGAATTACACGGCTGGGGTTTTAACGATACTTGTTTGGCGGCTAAGATGATCTCGTCCGGAGCAAAAGTAATCCCAAATTTCAATAGTTCTGTTCTCCATATTCTAGAAAAGAAACATACGAAGCCAGATCATTTGAAAAATAAAGAGTTTCTGAGAAACGAGAAGGTCTACAAGAAATTGCTGAAACAGGAGCTTTATGGAAAAAAATAAAATCATTTTTCTTGATTGGGACGGGACTCTCTGCTGGTCTCGTTTTTGGGGCAGCTTGAGATCAATCAGTTCGCAAGATTTTGCATTGGGTCAAAAAATTGATGATATTTTGTTTTCTAAAAATAGGGCGTTGATTAATGATTGGATGCGTGGTCAGAAGAGTTCTGAAGAACTGAATACGTTCTTAAGTGAACAACTGCAAACCAATCCCGAGAGACTTTGGAATATTTTTTTACAAGACTGCAAATCGATGGAGTTTGATGATCAACTACGAAAGAAGATTGAACAAATGAGAACGTGCGCACATGTAGTTCTGGTAACGGGAAACATGGATTGCTTTTCTCGTTTTACAGTTCCTGCCTTAGAGTTAGAAAAAGTATTCGATAAAATAATCAATTCTTCCGATCTTGGCTACCTAAAAACAGAAAGGGGTGGTGAAACATTCTTAACATGCACGCGCGAATATAATATCCAGATTAACAAGACATTTTTAATCGATGATTCTGTCAAAACGTGCGAGTTTTTTAATTCTTTGGGTGGAAGGTCTTATGCTGTACTGAACGGGAAAGACGACACATTGAGGTTTATGGAAGATGCCTGTCAGACGGCGGTGGATTAACTGGCAGGTTCAACTTGCTAGACAAGGCAAACAACAAAAAGATTTAAAGAAAATATGGCAAAGTAATTGGTTCTAGAAGCGGCCTCGGAGCCATGAGCGACCGTGTCTGGCGACCCAGACATGGTTATTCAAAAAGCCATCCAGGCGGTTTTTTGTAATCCAGCATCCGAATTAAGTTCAAGAGCTCATCACCACCTTTTCTCACTAATGGGACCTCTGCAAAAGTCCATTTCTACTGCGCATCTCAAATTTCGGCTACAAAACCGCACCTGCTTCTCCGCTTACCTTGCAGGTAAACATCGTCGCATCTGCGGTTTTTCGCTCGAAATTTGAGATGCTCGTGGACGAAAGCGACTTTTGCAGAGGCCCCTAATCTGACCGCTTCCATGCGCACAACCAGCAGTTGAGGATTTTTGCCATGGGCCATATTTGGCTGAGCATACATCCCTGGGTGGTGCCAAGCTATTGAGCCATTACGAGCGTGTTGACAAACGGGCCGTTTTTTGCCGAAATGAAATTACGGGTTTCTGACCCGTGACGTTCTTCAACAACGGAGGGGAAATGCAGTGGTGGGTGGCGTGGATGGTGGTGGGCATGATGGCGTGCCAGATCCCGGAGCGGCCGGACATGTCTTGGTCCCCGCCGCGGATCCAGGTGGAGCTGCAGGGGATCATGCAGGTGGATTACCATCTGTCGCTCGAGGAGATGCTGCAGGCGTGTCCGCTCGAGTGGATCGGGCCGCTGGAAGGGAAATTCCCCGTGTTCGGCACGGGCGTGAAGACGCGGCCGTTCCTGGTTGTCCGGGCGCTCGACACGATGCGGTTATCCGACTTGCTCTGGTGGCTGGATATGCACGAGCTCGAACCTGCGCGCATCGAGCACCTGCTCGCGCTTGCCCGCGCGTTCCACGAAGAGCCGCTGCCCGTGCCAATCGTGGCGTTCGGCTCGCGATGGGAGGAACCGGGGACGAATGATGTCCACGTCCCGTCGCTCGATGGGCCGCTCGAGATGTATGGTCCGGGCCGGTTCTACCGTTCGGGAAAGCTGCCGTGGGAGGGGGAAGAGTCCCGGCTTCTGGACGTGATGCGTCTTGCCTCGGACGAGCCTGTCAACCGCGAAGTGCGTTTTCTCGCGCTCCGGCGTCCGGACTGGCACCGGATCCGCCATGTGCGCCCGGTCATTGCCGGGCAGTAGCTACTTCCGTCTTGCGACGGGAGTTTTTTTAAAAAAAAGCCGCAAGTTCTTTGTGATGGACTCGTAGGTCACCTCGGTGGACTTGCGGCGAGTGGCTGTCTGGGAGGCTGGAAGATGCTGGTCGTCACGAGGCGTGCCTGCAGACATGCTACGCCTCGCTTGAAAAGCTGTCAGATGTTATGATGAATCCATGCTTTTGGAGGAACTTCTTTTTCAGATCGCGGTCGTTATCGTCATTGCGGCGATTTTTTCGCTCGTGGCACAACGCCTGCACCAGCCGCTCATCATCGCCTATATTTTGACCGGTGTCGTTGTGGGCCCGCAACTGTTTGCCTTCGCCCGCGACCTTGACGTGTTCGCGACGATGGGCCAGCTCGGCGTGGCTTTCTTGCTGTTCACAGTAGGGCTTGGGCTCAATTGGCGGTCCGTGCGGCAGGTCGGGGGCGTTGCGATGGCGACCGGCATCGGGCAGGTGCTGTTCACCTCGCTTGTCGGTTTTTTTATCGCCCGCACCCTCGGGTTTGATACGGTCGCGAGCGTGTACCTTGCGGTCGCGTTTTCGTTCTCGAGCACGATCATCATCGTGAAGCTCCTCATCGACAAGGAGGACCTCGACACGCTCTACGGTCGGATAAGCGTCGGGTTCCTCCTCGTGCAGGATTTCATCGCGCTCCTTATCCTGCTCGGCCTTGCCGCGTTCCGAACCGAGAGCGACCTCAATATCGTCTTGTGGCAGACGCTCGGCAAAGGGCTCATCCTCGTGCCGATCTTTTGGTTTATTTCCGCGCGAGTCGTGCCGTGGCTGGTGACGTACGCAGCCCGGGCCCAGGAGCTCCTGTTCATCTTCGCGATCGCGTGGTGCTTTCTCATAGCCGGCCTGCTCACATGGCTCGGGTTCGGCCTCGAGTTCGGGGCGCTCATCGCCGGGGTGACGCTCTCGGGCACCTTGTTCGAGCGCGAAATGCAGACGCGCATCCGGCCCCTGCGCGACTTTTTCCTCATCATCTTCTTCGTGGTGCTCGGCACCCAGCTCCTGTTTGATAATATGGCGGCCTTCTGGTGGCCGGCTGTGGCGTTTTCCGCGTTCATTCTCATGGGTAACCCGCTTATCGTGATGCTCATCATGCGCGTGTTGGGCTATCATCCGCGCACGGGATTCCTCGCGGGCACCACCGTTGCCCAGATCTCCGAGTTTTCGTTCATCGTGCTCGGCGCCGGCGTCGCGCTCGGCCACCTGCCCGCAGAGCACCTTTCCTTCGCCACCATCGTCGGGCTTGCCGCAAGCCGCGCGCCCAGGTGGCGCTCCTGGGTTACCACCGCATCGGGCAGTCCGCGCTGCCCTCCATCCGCGCCATGCAGCTGCCGTACCTCGTCGTAGATTTCAACCCGCGCATCGTGCAGGAGCTCACCGCGCACGGCGAGCCCGTGGTGTACGGGGACGTTGGTGACATCAATTTCCTTTCCGAAAGCGGGATTGAAAAAGCGCGCCTCATCATTTCCGCCATTCCGGACATCGGGATCAGTCTCACGCTCCTTGATTACCTGCGGCAAAAGAAATGCCGCGGCGCGATCATTGTTTCGGTCCGCACGGCGGAGGAGGCGCGGCAGTGCTATGCGGCTGGCGCAAGCTATGTGATCGTGCCGAACATGTTGGGCGGGGAGAAATTTCGCGAGTTTTTGGAAAAGAAAAAATTGCGCGTGGACGGGTGGAATGCGCTCGGCCGAGCGCATCAGAGAACGAGTTGAAGGCAGGCAGGCCTCCTTGAAAAGGAGGGGAAACATCAAAGCGGCTCGTAGCGTTGCAATGTGTCGTCGTCATTAAAGAGGCCTCGGAGGTGCACGCTTTTTCCGTGTCGCAGAACGTCTTCGAGCCAAACTTTTTCGTTGTCCCACATCTGCTCATAGGGGATGGCGTCGATCGAAAACCATTGTGGACGCATTTCTTCTGTTTCGATCGGCTCACCTTCAAACGTTCGTGTGACGAAAATTGAGCAACGGTTCACATCCGGGTTGCTTCCCCCGATAAATTCAATTACCCCTCGATCTTCGAGATCAGAAATCGTCAGACCAACCTCTTCCTTCGTTTCCCGAATCGCTGCTTCCTCTATTGTTTCTCCTTTTTTGACCTTCCCACCCGGTCCGTTCCATTTTCCCGCCCCGAGTCCACGTTTCTTCATCGCAAGCAAAACCTCGTTCCCCCTGAGAATAAAGACAATATTGGTGATCATCATAGCGATGTAATTATATCATAGCGAGCGAAGCGCCTGCCCACCGGCCTGCCCGTCCGAAGCCGATAGGCGCAGGCGGGTCGAAGGATAACTGGCCTGCGCTCAGGGAATATATCGATGTTCCGGTTATGGGCGCTTGACATAGGCGGTTAGCACTCTATAATGAGGAGTGCTAATTGAATAATTGCCTGAGTTTGTTGGAGCATGACGAGTCCTTCAACAAATTCGGGGAATCCTTGTGGAATCCCGCCAAGAAAAAATCTTGAAGTTTATTGTGGACGAGTATATCCGGAGTGCAGATCCGGTTGGTTCTAAATGGCTTGCGGAGCGCCGGGAGCTCGATGTGTCGCCCGCGACGATCCGTAACGACATGGTGGCGCTCGAGAAGGATGGCTATTTGCGCCAGCCGCACACGTCCGCCGGGCGCGTGCCGACGGAGGCAGCCTATCTCTATTATTTGAAGCACTTTGTAGAGGCGTGGCAGAAAGGGGGAGATACGCAGCGGTTGCGTACAGCGGTCGGAGTCAACGAAAGCGATGAACGGGCACTCAAAGCCTTGGCGCGTGTGCTCGTGGATCTCTCGGGGGAGATGGCGATCGTTGCATTTGATCCTCGTTGGAGCTACTATACCGGCGTTTCAAATCTCTTTTCTAAGCCAGAGTTCAGTGATCTCTCGGACATGCGGACGCTTTCTGGGCTTGTCGACCACTTCGATGAGGTGATGACGCAGATTTTCGAGCAGGTGCCGGACGAACCGCAGGTCATGATCGGAGAAGAAAATCCGTTTGGAAAGGATATGGCCGCGATAATGGTGAAGTGTCGGCTCCCGAGCCATCAGATCGGGATTCTCGGGCTTGTCGGGCCTGTGCGGATGAATTATGCGAAAAATTTGGGGCTCGTGCGGAGCGCCGTAGAAATTTTAGATGAATAAGGTATGAACAAAAGAAGTGACAAGGGACAAGGGACCAGGGACCAGGAAAAAACCAGTGACCAGGAAAAGACGTGCGCGCAATGTGACGAGTACCTCACGGGATGGAAGCGGGCGCTTGCGGACTACGACAATTTGAAAAAGGATCTCGCGCGTGAGCGCACGCAAATGCATGTGCACGCGGTTGAACGTTCCTTGCTTGCAATCCTGCCTGTACTCGATAATTTCGACGCAGCGCTCAAGTTTGCCCCAACGGAAGTCGATCCCAAGACGAAACAATGGCTCCAAGGCGTACTGCATGTGCGCACACAGCTCGAGGATGCCTTGAAAGAACTCGGGCTCGATCCGTTTGGCGAAGTGGGCGAAGCGTTTGATCCGCTGCGGCACGAGGCTGGGGCTGAGCGCTCCGAGGAAGGAAAGCCGCCGAACAGTGTCCTCGAAGTCGTCCGCCGCGGTTGGCGTCTCGGCGACCGCGTCATCCGCCCCGCAAAAGTGATTATCAATAATTTCAAAAATTAAACAAAAATCATCCTGAGGTCAAGGGCCGAAGGATCTTCGCAGAGATCCTTCACTACGTTCAGGATAACACAGAAGCTATGGCAAAAATTCTTGGCATTGATCTTGGAACCACCAACTCGTGCATCGCCGTCATGGAAGGCGGTCAGCCGAAGGTGCTGGAAAATAAAGAAGGCTATCGCACGACTCCTTCGATGGTTGCGGTTTCGAAAACCGGCGAGCTTTTGGTTGGACTACCAGCCAAGCGTCAGGCCGTGACGAATCCGGAGAATACGCTTTTTTCCATCAAGCGGTTGATTGGACGCCGTTGGAATGATGCAGAGGTGCAACATGATTTGAAGATCATGCCGTACAAGATCGTGAAACGCGGCGATGGGGTCGGCGTGGTCCTTGGGGGAAAGGAATACGCCCCAGAGGAAGTCTCCGCCATGATTCTTCGCAAGCTCAAAGAAGATGCCTCTGAGCGTGTCGGAGAAAAAATTACCGAGGCCGTTATTACGGTGCCTGCGTATTTTGACGATTCACAACGCAATGCAACGAAAGTGGCGGGCGAGATCGCAGGACGGTGGCGGAACGTTCGATGTCTCCGTGCTTGAAATTTCTCCGGATACGGTCGAGGTTCGAGCCACGAATGGGGATACCCACCTCGGGGGCGACGACTTTGATCGCGTGATCATTGATTGGATTATTGCGGAATTTAAAAAACAGGAGGGGATTGACCTTGGAAAAGACGCTCTCGCTCTTCAACGCATTAAGGATGCCGCCGAACGCGCAAAGATTGAGCTATCGAATTCCATTCAAACGGAAATTAACCAGCCATTTATCACGTCCGACGCCAATGGCCCGAAACATCTTGTCGTGACCTTCACACGCGCGAAACTGGAAGAGTTGGTTGGTGGACTTGTGGCAAAGACGCTCGGACCCGTGAAGCAGGCGCTTCAGGACGCAAAGCTTGATAAGAAAGATATTGAAGAGATTGTGATGGTGGGTGGCATGACGCGGATGCCGCTCGTCTTGAAGACGGTGGAGGAATTCTTTGGGAAGAAGCCGAATATCAGCGTGAACCCGGACGAAGTCGTGGCAATTGGAGCAGCTGTGCAAGGCGGGGTGCTCCGCGGCGAGGTGAAAGATGTTCTCCTTCTTGATGTCACGCCACTCTCGCTGGGTCTTGAAACACTTGGAGGTGTAATGACAAAAATTATTGAGCGCAACACCACCATTCCAACATCGAAGTCGCAAATTTTCTCTACCGCCGCAGATAGCCAGACCACGGTCGAGATCCATGTGCTTCAAGGCGAGCGCGAAATGGCCGCAGACAACAAGAGCCTCGGTCGCTTCATTCTCTCCGGCATCCCTCCGGCCCCTCGCGGCATCCCGCAGGTTGAGGTCAAATTCGATATCGATGCGAATGGCATCGTGCACGTCTCCGCCACAGACAAGGCTTCGAATAAGAGCCAAAAGATTTCGATAACCTCCTCTGCGGGGCTTTCGAAGGAAGAAATTGAGCGCATGAAGAAAGATGCGGATGCCCACGCAGAAGAGGACAAAAAGAAGCGTGAGCTTATTGAACACCGTAATCTTGCGGACAGCATGATTTATACGGCTGACAGGATGGTGAAAGAAGCCGGAGATAAAGTTTCCGAGGCAGAACGGAAGGAAATTGAAGAAAAGATTGAAGCCTTGAAAAAGGTAAAGGATGGCGACGATCACGCGGCGATCAAGAAAGCGGCGGATGAATTGTCGGCTGCGGCGCAAAAAGTCGGCGCGAAGATGTATCAGGGGAAAGGGGCTGAAGGGACGGAAGGGGCGAAAGAGAACAAAGGGCCGGATGAACCGATCGATGCCGAGTTTAAAGAGAAGCCCGGCGGAGCCGGATCCGCCTCTGGCGGAAAATAAACGCGTATGACTCTTGAAGAGCAATGGGTAGGGCAACTTGAGCTTGCGAGTCGATGCACGCAAACGGTTGTGCTCCCACCCCCAAAAGCGTGTCCATTTAGCGTGCATGCGATGTATGGGGTGGCTCAGTTACATCTCATCACCGGCCTGATCGTGGTGATTTTTCTTGGGATGCTCATTCATCTGACGTACCAGGTATTTCATACGACCGAGCATTGATTTCATGGCTTCTAAAGACTTCTACAATCTCTTGGGAGTGAAACGCGATGCCTCTCAAGAGGAAATAAAGCAGGCCTTTCGAAAGCTCGCGCATCAGTTCCATCCAGACAAGACGAATGGAGATGCCGAGAAATTCAAAGAGATCAACGAGGCCTACCAAGTGCTCTCCGACCCGGAGAAGCGCAAACGTTATGATCAATTTGGATCTGCGGCGTTTGAAAATGGGGGGCAAGGGTTTGGAGGGTTTTCCGCCAAAGGCGGACCAGCCTCTGGCTGGGATTTTTCGGGTTTTCAAAACGGGGGCGGGTTTGAGGATCTGGGAGATTTGTTCGGTGATTTGTTTGGGTTTAGTGGTGGCCGTGGACGGCAGGCGCGGCGACACGGACAAGATGTGCGCGTGGACATTGATGTGGGTTTTTCTGACGCCGTGTTCGGGACAGAGCGGGAGGTGACGCTCACGAAAACGAACGTGTGTGCACGCTGTGCGGGGATGGGAGCCGAGCCAGGCACGCGCATGAAAAAGTGTGATACGTGTGGCGGAAGTGGGATGCGCGTTTCCACCCAGCGAACGATCTTAGGGGTTGTGCAGACCAAGACTGCGTGTCCTACGTGCGAAGGGCGTGGAGAAGTGCCAGAGACTCCGTGCAAAACGTGCCAGAGTGAGGGGGTGGAGAAGAGTCGAAAGACGCTTACGATCACGATTCCGTCGGGGATTGAAGATGGATCCATGCTTCGCCTGCGTGGCGAGGGGGAAGCGATTAAGGGTGGCCCCGCGGGTGATATGTACGTGCGTATTCATGTGGAAGCCGATCCGCGTTTTTCACGTGAGGGATCCTTTATTCGTTCCAAGAAAAGGATTGGTTTTACGCAAGCGGCTCTCGGGGACACAATCGAAGTGGAAACCGTAGATGGGCTTGTCGATTTAAAAATTCAGGCCGGGACGCAGACAGGAACTGAGTTTCGTCTACGCGGCAAAGGGGTTCCTCTTCGTTCGGGGCGCGGGGACCATATTGTGACGGTCGAAGTGGCGACCCCGAAGAAACTCTCGCGCGAGCAGAAAAAGAAATTCGAGGAGCTCGACCTGCGCGAGGAATAAAAAACGGCCTTACGGCCGTGAGACAACGACGAAGTTGTTGAACCCGGGCTGGCGCTCGAATTTGAACCCCGTCAGGATGGAGAAGAAATCGAGCGTACGTTCTATGACATCCCCATCCAAGTTCGGCACCGCGGGCCATTTCGTAACCCGCATAGTCTTTCTTCCAGGCCTTGCGAAGTAGAGCTCCTTCTCGTCCCGGAACACTCTCCACACGCCGTCGTTGCGGCGGTAGCAGATCATGTCGCCGAGCTCGAGTTGGGTCGGAGCCCCTTCTATCGTCAAAAGCACAACGCCTCCTTCCCCTCCCCTAAACTATTCCATGTATGTTCGAAGTTTTCAAGACAAAGGGTTGGGCCCGCCGCGGGCGATTGGAGCTTCCGCACGGGGTGGTGGAGACGCCGTTTTTCATGCCGATCGCGACCCATGGGTCGGTGAAAACGCTGTCGCCTGGGGATGTGGAAACGCTCGGTGCGCAGATTATTCTTTCAAACACGTATCATCTTCTTTTGCGTCCCGGCCTTCAAAGCCTTCAACGCCTTCAAGGCCTTCATTCATTCATGGGCTGGCAAAAACCAATTTTGACCGACAGCGGCGGGTTTCAGGTATTCAGTTTGGCGAAACTCAACAAGATTGCCGAAGACGGCGTAGAGTTCCAGTCGCATATCGACGGCGCGCGCGTCACGCTCACTCCCGAAGCCTCGATGGAAATGCAGCAGGCGATCGGATCGGACATTGCGATGCAGTTTGACGATGTGGCGTCGGGGACCTCGTCGCGTGAACGGTTTGAGGAAGCGATGGAGCGGAGTCTGCGGTGGGCGAAGCGGTCGAAGGCCGCGATGGGCGGCCGCCAGGCGCTCTTTGGCATCGTGCAGGGCGGGATACACGAGGATTTGCGCGAGCGCTCGGCCCGCGGGCTCATGGAGATCGGGTTTGACGGCTATGCAATCGGCGGGCTTTCGGTTGGGGAGTCGCGCGAAGATATGTATCGTATTACGAAGCAGGTGTGCGGCATCCTCCCCGAGGACAAGCCGCGGTATTTCATGGGCGGCGGCATGCCGGAGGAAATCGTGGCAAACGTGAACGCGGGGGTGGATATGTTCGACTGTGTGCTCCCGACACGCAATGCGCGCCACGGGACGCTGTTTGTGTGGAAACAAGACCCGAAGACGATCGATTGGTTGAAGGGGGTAACTGGCCTGCGCTCAGGGAATAAAACTTTCTACGATAAATTCCACATCACTAATGAAGAGTACGCGTTCGCAGAAGAAAAGATCGATCCGTATTGCGACTGCGAAACGTGCGCAACCACGTCTCGGGCCTATCTTCGCCATCTCTTCGCGACCGGCGAAATGCTGGCCTATCGTCTGGCAACTATCCATAACCTGCGTTTTTATCTCCGTCTCATGGAGGAGCTTCGACAAGCCATTGAAAAATAAAATTATGGATAAATTGTTTATCAAAAATCGTCAGGGACAGCGTGTTGCGGTGATTATTGATTATCCGAACGGGCAGCAAAAAGGCTTAGCGTTTGTCATGCATGGTCTTAGCGGATTCAAAGAACAACCGCACATTCAAACGTTTGCGGATGCTTTTTTGAAACAGAATTATGTTGTGGTCCGGTTTGATACCACAAACACCTTTGGTGAAAGTGACGGTCAGTATGAAGATGCGACCACGACGAATTACTACAACGATTTAGAAGACGTGATCACATGGGCACGTGGTCAGTCCTGGTATCAAGAACCATTCGTACTTGCGGGTCATAGTTTGGGCGGCATTTGCACCGCACTTTTTGCAGAGAAATATCCAGAAAAAGTAAAAGCTCTTGCGCCGATATCAACCGTTGTTTCCGGGACACTTTCCGCTCAAGTTTCAAAACAGAAAAAGAAATTTGAGACGTGGCGACAAACGGGATGGCTCGAAAAGCCAAGCATCTCCAAACCCGGCACGATAAAGCGTTTAAAGTGGTCACACATGGAGGATCGTCTGAAATACGATCTGTTGCCGGAGGTTCGTAAGCTCACTATGCCTGTTTTGTTTATTGTTGGAGAAGACGACGATCTTACTCCGCCAGAACATCAAAAGTTGCTCTATGAAAAATTACCAGGCCAAAAGGAGATGTATATCATTAAAGGCGCACCTCATACATTTCGTGAACCGGAACATCTTCAAGAAATTGCCAAGATATTTTCTCAATGGTTGGAGAAAGTTTGAATATCTATGATCGAAATCGAACGGAAATTTGCCGTGACAGAGGAAGGGAAGCGCCGGCTCACGGAGGGCGCGGAATTTGTATCCGAGAAGACCATGACGGACACGTATTACGACACGGTAGATTTTCAACTGACGACCAAAGATCGCTGGCTCCGGCTCCGCGACGGAAAATGGGAATTGAAAGAACCGCTCCACGCGCTTGGGTTTTCGAAACGCGCCGCGGATCAGTACCGAGAGCTCATCACGGAAGGGGAGATCCGGACCGCGCTTCGGCTGCCTGCGGGACAGGATATTGAAGCGGATCTCGCAAAGACCGGGTACGAGCCGTTTGCGACCATCAAGACCGTCCGCCGGAAGTACAAAAAGGAAGGGTTTGTGATTGATCTTGATGTGATGGATTTTGGGTACGAGATTGGGGAGATTGAGCTCATGGTCGCCTCCGAGCAAGAGATGGACGCGGCCGTCGCACGCATCCTGGAGTTCGGAAAAGAAAACGGCCTGGA
>Ga0076000_105_pt1 | contig 17933 bp, 7 predicted proteins | sample RifGroA2_FD_68046 | JGI IMG/M metagenome (GOLD analysis project Ga0076000, IMG submission 68046) | Parcubacteria (Uhrbacteria) bacterium GW2011_GWA2_53_10 | reverse complement strand
AGTTGTTTTGATGCTTCGAGAGTACGCAAAACTCGATCAAAAATGCATCAAGACGTTTGAAAAGTTATGCGGCAAGGAGACCTGTTTTGGCTGGGAGGAGCCGTTGGTGAGAATAGTCGATGAGGGTTTGAGTTAAAAGTCCGCCAGACACGCCAGCCCCCGCAGCTTCGCCATGCTTACTCGCGCCGCGCGGTAGACCTCCAGCAATTCGGTAAAGACGTATGCGTCGGAGCCATGAAGTAGAAACCAAAAACCGGTTTCTATTTTGTTTTTGGTTTCACTTCGTACGCCCGCACGCATCGGTAGGGGTCAGGTCCGGATAACGGATTACCAGAAATCCGTTATCCGGACCTGACCCCAATGCATTTACCTGCAAGGTAAGCGGAGGAACAGGTGCGGTTTTGTAGCCGAAATTTGAAATGCGCAGTAGGAATGGACTTTTGCAGAGGTCCCTAGAGGAAGTATTTTGTGTTAGTCATACGCACAGTGTCAGATTCGCTTTATCGATCACCTGTTTTATTTCTCGAACAGTCGCATGTACTCCGAAAACACGAACAGGCGGTTTCGTTTAAATCCCGTCATTTCTTTTAGGATGCCTTTCTGTTCGAAGACTTTGAGCAATGTAATGGCAGACTGTGGAGTGATATCGAGCCATTTGGCAACTTGCGGGCTGTTCACGATTGGCTGTGAGTAGAGATTGCTCAGAAATGCGCGTGCAATCGGGGCGCGGCGGCCCATCGTCATTATCCGCTGTTCAACCTTTTCACGCAGATCAATGATTTTGCGGAAAGTTTCGGTTCCTTGCTTGGCCGTCTCTGCCACGCCCACCAAGAAAAATCTAAGCCAGTGCTCGATGTCGTTCGAGGTTCTGACCATTGTGAGGGCGTCGTAATACTTTCCTTTGTTGCGCTCGAAGAAATCCGACAGATAGAGCGTCGGTTTGCTCAACATTCCCTTGTCCACGAGATACAACGTGATGAGCAACCGTCCGATGCGCCCATTTCCATCAAGGAACGGGTGAATCGTCTCGTACTGGTAGTGGCTAATCGCAATGCGAATCAGATGCGGCACCTCGATCTTTTTGTTGTGCCAGAACTTTTCAAGATCTCCGAGTAGCTCAGGCACTTCCGCTGGTGATGGGGGGATGAAAACTGCATCCTTGAGGGTTGCGCCACCGATCCAGTTTTGGCTTGTCCGTATTTCGCCTGGCATTTTGTGTTTGCCGCGCACACCGGAGAGCAGAATTTTGTGCGTATCCTTGAGCAGACGAACAGAGAGAGGAATTTTTGCCAGTTCCGTGATCGCAAAGTTCATAGACTTGGTGTAGTTCTGAACTTCCGACCAGTCGTCCTTACGCTCTGGATCAACCTCGTCCTCGGGGAGCAACGCTTCGTCCATTCTTGTCCGTGTTCCCTCAATACGGCTAGATGTCGTTGCTTCCTTGAAGACGTGCATGCGGATGAAGAAATCAACATCTGGAATAAAATGCGAAAAGGCGTTTAGTTCAGCCAGATGCCTCGTTGCGTCTTCCAATAGCACGTCGATTCGAGGATCAGACCACGAGAACGGGTGGTTTATGGTTGTCGGGCTGAAGCTCTTATACTGATCCTGTTGCTTGTAGATACCTGCTTTGAAGGATGGATTTGCCATAGTGTTTTGATCACTTCACATAGTTTACTATACGAAAAGTTTATACGGCAACTTTGAATATGTCAAATCGTATGAAAAGATGCTTAGACTGGTACCATTGCGATGTATGAAAATTCTGAGCGATTTTCTTTTTGATCGGGCTGTGTTAGGGTTTGGCGGGCATAAAACCCAAAGAAGGAGGGTAGGATCTTGAAACACATCGTCTCGTCAGGAGAGTTTGAACGTCCGTGGCTCGATCGGCTCTTCCGACTTGCACAAGGAATGCAAGCGCGGAGAGGGAAACCCGGTGAAGTGCTGATCGGGAAACTCATGGTTACGCTCTTCTACGAGGCGTCCACGAGGACCCGCATGTCGTTTGAGGCCGCGATGCGCTACCTTGGCGGCATGGTGAGTAGCACGGAGAATGCGGGGCAATTCTCTTCAGCGATCAAGGGGGAAACGCTCGAGGATTCGATCCGTGTCGTGAGCGGGGACTGCGATGTGATCGTGATCCGTCACCCCATGACCGGGGCGGCGGCACGGGCGTCGCTCGTCAGCCGTGTCCCAATCATCAATGCCGGGGACGGGGTTGGAGAGCATCCGACCCAAGCGCTCCTTGACGTTTACACGCTCCTTGCGGAGCGCCGTCTCCTCGACCGTCTCTCGGAGCCGAACGTGCTCGATGGTCTTACAGTGACCATGTTCGGCGACCTGAAGAATGGACGCACCGTACATTCGCTTGCGCGCCTTCTTCGGTCCTACGGGCGCGTGCATCTCAACTTCGTTTCGCCGCATGCTTTGCGGTTGCCCGGAGGCCTCTTGCACGAGTTGTCCGACAATGGTGTTGGGGTGTTCGAGACGGATCATCTGTCCGATGTGTTGGCGGCGACGAACGTGCTCTACGTTACGCGTGTGCAGAAGGAGCGGTTTGACGATCCGAAGGAGTACGAGATCGTAAAAAGCTCGTACCGTATCGATCTCGACGCGCTTCGCGGAGCGAAAGACGATCTCGTCATCATGCACCCGCTTCCGCGCGTGGACGAGATCGCGCCCACAGTGGACGCCCTCTCGAACGCCGCGTACTTCCGCCAGGCGGACAACGGACTCCCTGTCAGGATGGCGCTCCTCCAAATGATCTTCCAGAACCGAAGCTGACGCAGCGCTCCGGAACGTGAGGCATGAAGAAATTCGCGCCTCTTTTATTTCCGCCCACATTTCTCTTATCCACCGTGTCATCCTGGGAATGTGTGATATAATAACTTCAATTTTAATTCCTGACGTGATCCATCACGCAATTTATGTTCAGTTTTGCGTCTATGTCCATGCGCAGCGGACAAATGAAAGCAACCGCCCTTGCCGTGTTGTTTATTGTTTTGTCCGCGTTTTTTATTCAGATCGCTAGCGTCCAGGCCGTTGCGCCGACATTTTCTGTCCTGTCCTGGAAAAATGGCCAGCTCAACATGGTGCTCGAATTTTCCGAGCCGGTCATGCGCGCTGCCGGCGGGCCGCTCGCGGCTACTGACTTTACGGTTTCAGGCGCGGATGCGATTACGATCAGCTCTGTCACGCATAATCCCGGATCCAGGCGTGTCATTTTGACGCTCACGGGCAACCTCAACAACGGCAACAGTCTATTTGATATTGCCTGTACGGCGAGCGCGATCAAGAATAACGCGAATGAATTTTGCGCAACGTCGACGGTTGCCGTGTATGGGGGGGCTGCGGACACGGCTGCACCGACCATTCGCGAAGTGAATAAACTGGATAGCACCGGACTCATCGTGATGTTCACGGAACCTATCAAGGCGTCCACCGCGATCGCAGGAAATTTTACGCTTGCGACTTCTGCCGTTGGAGATACGGAAACAGTCACGTTCGTTGGAGCGTTTGAGGACGTTGCGGAAGTGCGCGCCACGGGGGCAACGATCGGCGTGGGGACAGGGAACACCATAACGGTCGGGGCCGGGGTCACTGACGCGGTAGGAAACGCGATTACACAAGCAACTGTCACGCTCTTGCCATCTTTGCTTATCAGTGAAGTCAAAACCGCGAGTGCGACCAACACCAATGATGAGTTCATCGAAATATACAATAAGGGGAATGCGGCGTTTTCCGTCGGAGCGACCGGCTCACAGATATTGTATCTGCATGTGTGGGACGGGACGACCGATACCAGTTTGCCACTCACGATTTTTAACTCGTCCATTCCCGCCAACGGCTTTTATCTGATTGGGACGAGTTCCTATTCTGGCATTGCACCCGTGGATGCTCGTTATCCCACGACCACAGCCAACATGGTGAACACCAACGGTGCGGTGTACATTAGTTTGTCTGCGACCGCGGATACGTCCGTCATTGATACGGTCGGGTGGGGAACCAGTAGCAAGAAAGAAGGAACAGCGCTTTCGGATATCACCGCCGGAACAAGCATTGAACGTAAAGGGCGCTTTACGAGTACGTCTGTCCTCATGGCTACGGGTGGTGCGGATGTGAGTGCAGGTAATTCACATGATTCGCAAAATAACACAACGGATTTTGTCGTGCAGGCGACGCCTGCTGCACAGAACACGTTTTCCGCACCGGAGTTTGCCTTTGGAACCTCTTTCAATTCGGGTGGTGACACAAACGCGCCAACCGTTGTGGATTCTTTCCCAAGTGGAAGTACAACCATGGTGCCTGCGTATCTCGAAAAAATCGGCATCGATTTTAGTGAACAGATGAACGGGAGTACTATCACGACGACCAATGTGAAGCTCACGGTCACGGGTCAGTCAACCAATTTGTGCTCGACCGTGGATTATACACCTGGCAGCAGCATGGGTGCAGACGTTACCTGTTCGATCCCGTCAGCCTCATTGCCGCTCAGCATTGTTTCCCACACTCTCACGGTGACCACAGGGGTCCAGGATAGTAACGGGAACGCGCTCGCGTCTGACTATACCGTGGTATTTACACCCTCCAGTGGAGGCACGTTCGTGTCGACCGCTCCGCCTGGTGTTGTGGGAAGTTTCCCAGCGCCAGGTTCTGACACGTTTCCGATCGGCGCCCAAAATATCGACGTGAACTTTGCGGGCAGCATGGATACGACCACGCTTACTTCGTCGAATATCACGCTCTCGAACGTGACCGCCGGTACCCCCGTCACACTCGGGGCGATCACGGCGCGCACCATCGCGCAAAGCAATGATGCGATGAGCATTGACGTTTCCGGGGTCACGTTTATCGCGAGCAATACCTACCGCCTGACCATTGGCGCAGCGGTGAGGAACGCGAGCAATGTTATGCTCGGCACTGCCAAGACGATCGACTTTACCGTTAACTCCACGGTGGACTCAACCGGACCGCGCGTGATTGGTTCGGTTCCCATGGCAAGCGCGACGGCCGTTCCTGTGGGCTCCACTACCATCATGATTTCAACCGATGACGCCCTCGATTCGACCACCGTCACTTCGAGCACGGTGAAACTCTACCAAGGGTCGAACGTCATCCCCGTCTCTGTCTCTTACAATCCAGGCGCGAAACAAATCATCCTTACTTCCTCAAGCGCCGCAGATGCGGACACGGTCTACACGGTGAAGTTGAGTGCGGCGTCAGCAAATCCAGCGGTCAAGAACGTCTCTGACATTGCCTTGCAGGACACGGACGGATCCGCAAATAACTCTTATGAGTTTTCCTTCACAACCGGAGGGGCGGATTCGACGCCGCCTGAACTTATTGCCGCGCGTGCCACGCAGCGCAACTTGGCCGTGACATTTTCGGAACCAGTTTCCGAAACCGACGCGGAAAATTTGTCCAAGTGGACACTGCAAAGTCCCACAGGCACGGCGGTGACCCTCTCGGCTCTCTCGGGAAGTACGGCAACGTATGATCCCGTGAGCATGACCGTGAATCTGTCCGGTTTCAACCTTACCGCGGGGAACACGTTCCGTATCTCCGCTTCCGGCATCTTCGACCTCTCCGGCAACACCGTTAATACGGCTGCGGCTGCCGTGGACGGAACGGTTGCGGACGAGGCCACGGTGGGATCGAGTTTGGGACCAAATTCCAGCTTTAGCGGTAACACGTTCGACAATCCCACAGGTTTCTCCAGCGTGGACTTTGGATTCGTCCCGCAACCGAGCGTCTTTCCGGCAAATAACATGGCCGGCTTCACGAGCCGGTATTCGGTGGACGTCCCGATCAGCGAGCAGGTTCGCTCAACGGCGAACAGCGGGAAGATCGTCCTCACGTTCCCCCAGGGGTTTGACGTGACGAATGCGGCGAAGGATGCAAACAGTCCGGCAAATAACGACGCGAACGGGCCGGGGCCCGGAACCGTGGCGGTCAATGATGTTTCTGTGAATATCCTTGCGCGGACCATTACGGTGGACTTCAGTGTTGCCACCCGTTGCGCCACCGCCAATACGGATCCGTGCGTGTCTGGCGAAGAACATGACTTCCTTCACTTTGACTTGACCGACATCAAGAATACGACCGTGCCGCGCGGGTATGACACGTCCGGCTACACCGTCGATATCAAGACCATGACATCGACCACGACGCTGGAGTCGCTTACTTCCATGCCGTTCTTCATCAATTCTTCCGGTTCCAACACCCTCACCGTGAACCTCACCGCGGCGGGTGCGGAAAGCGAAAGCGGAAACGTCGTGGTAACTGCCTTCTCGCCAGCCACGGGGGAGATGACGGCAACGAGTGCGGCCTTTTCTGGCGGTGCGGCTGCGGCGACATTCAACAACTTGCCCAGCGGCGATTACCAAGTATGGACACAACCAGTTCTTACCATCGCGTCCACGGACGATTACTTGGGCGTATCACAGCCACAATCTGTTTCCGTGACCGGTAACACGTCCAAGGCCTTGGTTTTCACCGCGACGAGCGGTCTCACCAGCGTCACGGTGAACGTGTCTGGCTCGACCGGAAAGGACGTGGACGTTTTCGCGTCTGGGGAAAACGGTTTTGTGGTGAAACGCATCTCCTCGACCACTGCAAACCAGGGTGTCACCCTGAAACTCGGGAACGGGCGCTGGCGTATTGGTGTGGGGCCGCACCTGCCGGATTCCGGTGGCGGCGCATTCATCATGCCGACGGCTCCGGATTATACGGTTTCTTCGGACGTTGATATTCAAGTGAGTGGCGCCACTGTTACGGAAGCAAGCGGCACGGCCAATGACGGCATCGTTGCTTTCACGCTCGCGACAGCCGCCCATCCCGTGGTCGTGGAGGTGCGAAATAGCGCGGGATTGCCTATTGCCGATGCGGGGGTATTCATGGATTCGGCCAACACGCAATTTCATACCTTTGGAAAGACAGGATCAGACGGGAAAGCGACCTTGCGATCGAACGCCGGTTCCTTCCGTCTCGGCGCATTCCTTTTTGGCGCGCCATCCAGTCAAGAAATTTCGGTAGTCGTGGATAGCGAAGGGCTTGTCTACAAAGATGGTAACACCACCGCGGTCAGCAGTATCGTCATCAAAATCGGCAAGGGAGCCAATGCCATCTCCGGTAAGGTCACGGATGGAACCAATGCTGTTTCCGGAGCCTCTGTGTTCGCCTTCTGTACGACCGGATGCACCACGAGTCCGGGCGTCAATTCAATGACCGGCAGCAATGGCACATACACGCTGTACCTAGGCAATGGAACCTGGAAAATCGGCGCCTTCCTGCCCGGATACGGAGAACTCACACAACAAACCGTTGTCGTAAACAGCGCGAACCAAGAAAATATTAACTTCAGCCCTACAGGTCAAACATTCCGCACCATTGCCGGAACGGTTTGTAAAAAAGCTGAAGGAGGCGCGAACTGTAGCGGAGGAACAGGTCTTGCGAATGCGAACGTGTTTGCGTATAGCCCGAGCGGCGCCGGTGGAAACCACACGTCAACGGCGAGCGATGGCACCTATTCATTGCGTGTGCCATCTGGTTCGGATTACGTTGTGGAAGGATTCGTCCCCAGCATGGGCCAGTTACCTCGAAAAACGGGCGTGAATGTCTCTGCAGACAATGCGACCGGCCAGGATATTGTCGTGGACAACCCGAGCACGGTCACGATCAATGTGAAAAATAGTGGCGGGACGGCGGTCACGATTGCAGACATGTTCGTCGAATTGGAAGAGACGACGACAAAGATGCGCTCCTTCGCCCCGATTCGCAGCGCTTCTTCCACGAGCATCTCTGTCCCCGCGGGGTCTTATCGAGTGTTCGCCCATTCGCCTGGAAGCAGCCTTACTTCGTCAGATGTGCAGAGCGACGATGGGGCGACGACCGTAACTTCCGGTGTTTTGACCGTGAACGGGAATGAGACGATCAAGATCGTTTTGCCAACCTTGAGAACCATCACCGGACAGTTGACAGATGGAAGCGCGGCGGTCGCGAATGCCTGGGTGGAATATGCCATCACCAGCACGGGTGTCAGAGTTGGGGCACAGACGGACAGCGACGGCAATTACTCGGTCAAGCTTTCCGATGGGTCTTACCAAGTCAATGCCTATAAGCCAGGGATCGTACTCGCGCCCATCTCAAAGGTTGTTACGGCGAACTCAACTCAAGATTTGACCGCGTCAACCACGCCCTACACCATTGCCGGAACGGTGCTCGTGTCAGGCTCTGGCGTGCCTAATGCATTTGTTCGTGCGGAGCGACAAGGCGGCGGCAGCGCAGGCGTGCAGACAGACGCGACCGGTGCCTACAGCCTTTCTGTGAATGCGGGAACGTGGACGGTTACGGCGATTGTCAAAGGATATGCGGCGGCAAACCTGGCGGAAAACGTGACGATCACCAACGCATCTGTGACCGGAAAGAATATCACGCTTTCCACCGCGGTCACGCTTAAAGACCCAACGATCCAATCCATTACGCCATCCACTGGAGGCACCGTGCGCGACGACAATGTCGGCATTACGCTTAGCATTCCGGCCAACGCGCTCGGGAGCTCGTCTAGCGCCGGTACCTTAGAAATCGAAGAGACCAACAACGTCTATAACACGGCCACCACAGAAGTCGTCGGCGACGGCTTTGAAATCACGATGACCGACGGTGGCGGAACCTCGGTGAGCAGCTTGGATACGGATGTCAGCATCACCAAAACCTATACGAAAGCGGAGCTGGCAACGGAAGGATTGGATACTCAAGTCGAAACAGACAAACTCTCTTTTTCCTACCTCGACACCACCGGCGCCTGGATCAGTGAGTCCACGACGATCACCTACCTCGATGCCAGCGGAGATGCGATCGCGAATCCTGCTGACAATCTTTCGGATGTCACGTCCGTACGTCTGACCTCATCCATGGATCACTTCACGGTATTCGGTGCGACTATTCCTACTGATGGCCTTGCTCCGGCTGCCCCGACCGGGGTAAGCGCGTCGCTTTCGGGCTCGAATCCGGTCATCACTTGGAGTGCGGTCACAACCAATGCCGATAGCAGCGCCATCACAGACTTGCTCGGATATGAAGTGTATCGCGACACAAGCTTGAGTGGTAGTTTTACGACGCAAGTCAATGTCACCGATGTTACGGGGACGACGTACACGGATACATCCGCAAGCAACGGACAGACGTATTACTATAAAGTCACCGCGGCCGATAATGGTGGCACAGAATCCGCCAAGTCAAGTGCGACAAGCGGGGTTACGAAACCAAGCGGGAGCAGTGGGGGGGGAGGTGGCGGTTTCGTGAATCCAACCAGCATCACTCTGACTTCTCCAAATGGTGGGGAATCACTGGCTGGCGGCAGTAACATGGCCGTAAAATGGACATACGGCGGCAACGTCACTTTCGTCAACCTCGATTATTCGACCGATGGGGGAACGACCTGGACGTCTATCGTCAAGAATCAGACCAATGCCGGCAGTTATACATGGAAGGTGCCGAGCGTTACCGCGAGTGATGTGAAAGTACGCATTCAAGCAATGAACTTAACAATTGTGACAGCCTCCGACACCTCCAACGCGGTGTTCTCAATTGTGACATCGGGTGTGGCGGCCGAGCCGACTTCCACGACGGCCGTTCCTGGGACGGGAACCTATAAACTCGTACCCGGAGCCCCGGCGCTGCCAGCGAATGTGGCCGTCCACGACCTGGTGAAACTGGCAGATGACGGTAATCCCGCGACACAGTACGACACGGCCGTGTATTACGTGGGGAGCGATGGTAAACGCCACGCATTCCCCAACGAAAAGGTGTACAGGTCTTGGTACTGTGGATTCGACAAGGTGCGCATCCTTTCCTCTGATGAAATTGCCGCACTCCCACTCGGCCTCAACATTACCTACCATCCGGCAGAGCGTATGGTGAAGTTCCAGACCGATAACCGTGTGTTCGTGGTGGATGTCGGTGGGAAGTTGCGTTGGGTCAAGACTGAGGCGGTCGCCCAAGGGTTGTACGGCAATCTATGGAATAAACAGATTGATGACATTCCAGACGTTTTCTTCCGTAACTACCGGTTCGGTTCGGATATCGAGAGCGTTTCCGAGTTTGTCCGTAGCGATGTGCGAAAAGCCGTTTCGTTTCCGAGCGACAGCCTGAACATCACAGGCCATAGCGCAACTGTCGCGAGTAGCGAAGCATGCCTCGCCAATTGGTAATCGAGTACATGACGGAAAAAAGCCCTCCTGACGATCTAGGCAGGTGAGAGGTCGACAATAGCCGTCGACGGAGGAATTTGATAGACGGTTATAAAACACCACCCGAAAATTTGGGTGGTGTTTTATTGATTACTCTTCCTCTTCGTCCGTCAGCGCTTCGATGATGGAATCAATTTTCGCTTCGATCGCCACGAGGCGCGCTTCCATACTAGAATTGCTTGCTCGGTGGTCGCTGAAGGTTGGCCTGTCCTCCCGGGGGTCGCGATCATCGCGCTTGAAACAGTTGCTGCAGTAAACCGGCTTTCGGCCATTGGGTTTGAATGGGACCTGGCAGGAGTTTCCACAGGCGGCACAGGTCGCCGTGTACAACATGGGTGCGCCACCACCCTTTCCTCCTCGCCATCCGCTTGAGCCTCCTGAACGTTTGTTCTTAAATGAGGGTTTCATAATTCGCGAAGGTTAGCAGAAACTTTTGAAAAAGACAAGAGTGTGATTACGGCTTGCTTGAAGTGACGAGGTTTTCCCCAGCTAAACGTCCGGTTGCCCAGGATGCCTGCAGGTTAAATCCGCCAGTGAAACCGTCGATATCAAGGATTTCTCCGGCGAAGAAAAGACCGGGGCACATTTTTGATTCCATTGTTTTGGGATTCACCTCGGTGAGCGGCACGCCGCCTGCTGTGACGAATTCATCCCCCGCGCCTCGTTGAATCACGTGAAGGGGAATAGCCTTAAGCCAGCCGAGAATTTGTCGCAGTTCTTTCTTTGAAACTTCGGCAATGCGTTTTCCACCGTGGAGAGACAGTTCTCGTACACAAATTTCGGCCAACGATTTTGCCACAAACATCGCGAGAACGGTTTGAAGAGTTTTACTTGGATGGGTCGCCACGATTTTCTCGACGTCATTCAACAAGGCATCGATTGTGCGATCTGGGAAGAGATCGATCGCGATTTCGAGTGGTCGCTGCACATCGTAGGGCTCGAAAGCGACGAGCGAGGAGAGGGCAAATACCGCTGGGCCACTCACGCCGCGGTGGGTAAAGAGGAACGGACCCGTAAAAGAGGTGCCTTTTCCGCGTTTCGCTGTGATGGTCGCGCGCGTAAAGGATAGCCCGGAAATTTCCGCCAGCCATTTTTCGCGGGTGAAAAAGGCGTTCAAGCTCGGGGCCAGGGGAGTGAGCGAGTGCCCGAGAGAAATCGCGAAAGCGTAACCGTCACCTGTAGAACCGGTGTGGCGGTAGGCTTGTCCGCCTGTTGTGAGCACGACCTTATCAACCACGAGCGTCTTGTCATTTCCTCTGAAACGGATCGTAAATCCTCCCTGTGCGCCGCGTTCGATGCCTACGACATCCGTCTTCAGCAGGACGCGTACGTTTGAAGTCGCGAAAAGATTCTCAAAAACATGCACAATGTCCTTGCCATCGTCCGAGCGTGGAAAACACCGGAGGTCGGGCTCGATCTTGAGAGGAACGCCGTGGGATTCGAACCAGGCGTAGACGGCTTCAGGCGGGAAGGCGTACATGGCAGAAGAAAGAAATTTGCTGCCGCGTGGGTACTTTGTGAGGACCGTGCGGACATCCTGAATACCGGTCGTGACGTTACAGCGTCCTCCACCAGAGATAATGACTTTCTTCCCCAATCCACCATTACGCTCCAACAGAAAAATTTCCGCCTCTGGAGCGGCTTCGAGTACGGCTGCAGCGGCCATAAGCCCCGCGGCCCCTCCGCCAACAATCGCGCACCGTAGAGGGTGGAAAGCATCAGTCATAGTAGACGGCAGTATACTGCCGCACGCTTGGACAAGGAAGTCATACATGATTATTGTGAGACCTCGCCAGTCTTTACTGGACGATGCACAGCGTTTTTACGACGTTTCTATTGTTGCCTATTGTGAATCGATGATAGAATACCTCCGACATTACAATTGCGCTATGCTCAAACTCCATTTTGAACCCAACCTTCAATACCAGCTCGACGCGATTGCGGCAGTCACGCGGCTTTTCGAGGGCGCGCCGTATGTGCGGCCGGAGGATCGATTATTTTTTGGGGTGTATGCGAACGATTTACGTATTGAACCGGCGGCCGTGTCGGAGAATCGTAATCGCATAGCAAAAGAAGCGGGCATTCTTAATCCGAAGCCAGTGGATGAATGGGATTTTTCTGTGGAGATGGAAACGGGTACGGGAAAAACGTACGTTTACTTGCGGACCATTTTTGAGTTGAACAAAACCTACGGCCTTTCGAAGTTCATCATCCTCGTGCCGTCGATCGCTGTGAAGGAGGGAGTACTCAAAACACTTGAGATTGCTGCCGACCATTTCAAATCTATCTACAGCGTTAATCACCGTGCCTTTGCCTATAACAGCAAGAAGCCAGCCATGATCCGTTCGTATGCCCAATCCGGTGATTTGCAGATCATGGTGATGAACGTGCAGGCGTTCAACACGGACGATCGCATCATCAACCAAGAGCGCGACAGCAATGGCGGCGAGAAGTTGATCGAATTGATTCGCCAAATGCGCCCGGTGATTATCATGGATGAACCTCAGGAGGGGATGGACTCGGCTAACATGGTGAAGCGCCTCGAAGAGCTCAATCCAATTTTAAAACTCCGCTACTCTGCCACGCACAAGGTGGTAAAAAATCTCATCCACCAGCTCACACCGTTTGACGCTTACAATAAACGTCTTGTGAAGCAGGTCGAGGTTTTGTCCGTCCATGAGGAGAATAAGGAAAGCTCCACGAACATTGTCGTTCACGGCGTTGACTTTGAGTCCGGTAAGCAGCCGCATGCGCGCATCGGCGTGATGGTCCGGCTTACCGGCGGCGGATTCAAGATGAAGAAAATCAAGGTCACAAAGGACGACGACCTCGGGAAGAAAACAAAGAACCCCGCTTATGAAGGTTGGGTGGTGGATCGCGTCTGGAAGGATTTGGGAGACGAGATTTCCCGCGTCCGTTTTACCAACGGCACGGAGCTTGCAGAAGGGGCCAGCCATGGCGCTGACAAGGAGGCCGTGTTCCGTGAGCAAATTCGTTTGACGATCGGATCGCATTTCAAAAAGAAGGAACGCCTTAAAGATCAGAATATTAAAGTCCTTTCGCTATTTTTCATTGACCGCGTGGCAAACTATCAGGATGAAGATGGATTGATCCGCCGTTTGTTCATCGAGTGCTACGGCGAGGAGTATCGGAAAAAGTACGGCAAGGCAGCTGCTAATGTTGCGGCGGTGCACAACGGATATTTTGCAAAGACCGGTAAGGGCGAATGGACGGATAGCGAGGCGGCCATGTCCAAGAACGCCGAGATTTTTGATCTCATCATGCGCGACAAGGAGCAACTGCTTTCATTCGACGAACCGCTCGAGTTTATCTTCTCCCACTCCGCGCTTGGTGTGGGTTGGGATAACCCAAACATTTTTAACATCTGCACGCTGAATGAAATCGAGAGCGTCATCCAAAAGCGACAGGAGATCGGTCGCGGCCTTCGTATCTGCGTAGACCAGACCGGCAACCGCGTCCGTGATCCTGAAAAGATGGAGAGTGGCGACCCGGAAGGCTTTTGGGGTGATCGCGCCAAGGAGCTGACGCCCAAGGATGCTCGTCGCGCTCTCACCAAGGTATGCCGCAACAAGGCAGTATTTGAAAGTTCGGATTTTGATCGCCTGTGGGAGGTCATTTCCAGAAAGACCAAGTACACGGTGCATTTCGATGAACAAACGATTGTGGACGATTGTGTGCGGAACCTGGACGGTCTGTCCGTGCCTCCCCCGCGCGTACAAGCGACGCTCACGCGCATAACGGGCATGGAGCAGAAAAAGGACGGCGAAATCGTTATCGGGACAGAATACGGCGGCGATAACGTGACGGATATTGGCACCGCCTCGGCTCCAAAGGTTGATCTTGTTTCTGATCTTTCAAACGAGACGTGGTTATCCATGGGAGCGGTCGAGCAGATTTTGGATGGCATGCGCAACCAAAAGAAAATCGCACAGAACCCCGTCGCCTTCCTCTCCAAAGCATCCTCGGCCATGAAGCAGATCGTGAAGCACGCCATGGTTCGTTGCGTGCGCTACGAGGCCCTTTCCGATCGCTACAGCAAGGATGATTTTAAAGACGCATTTGAGACATATCAGAACGCGCTCAAGGTAAATCACGGGGTTTACGATCACGTCGTGTGGGACAGCAAAATCGAGGAACAATTCGCACAGGACATCGATGGCGAGAATCGCGTGCGCTGTTTCATCAAGCTACCAGAGTGGTACAAGATCCCGACGCCGATCGGTTCATACAATCCGGACTGGGCGCTCGTGATAGAAAAGCGCAGTCTCAACGAAGGCGAAGCAACGACATATCACTTCGTGGTTGAAACCAAGGGATTCCAAGGCGGCGTGCCGGTGCTCAATGAAGAAGAACGGGAAAAGATCGGGTGCGCAATTCAACATTTCAAGGCGATCGGGTTAGAGGAATACTATCTGACTGACTCGTTCCCTGTACTAACCGATGAAGATCAAAGACCGATGTGGAAAGCTGAAAATACTCGACTATGAAAAACGAACCACAAAATCCAATATGGAAGATAAGGATATAGTAAAAATATTTTTGGAAACTCAGGAGTGGCAAACTTTTGAATGTAAGCGAGCCGCAATAAAACCAGCTGATCTTTTAGAGACAGTTGTAGGTTTCGCTAATGCAGATGGTGGTTTCATCGTGGTCGGTTTGGAGGACCCGGCCAAAGCCCAAGGAGAGAAGCGGCTATTAGGAATCAGCGAAAATCCCGATAATGTTTCCGATTTCCTAAGACTGATTGATAAGGAAATCGACCCGCCGCTTATATTATGGCGAAAATTTGAGATTGATATCACGAATGTTCAAGGACAAGCAGATAAGCTTTTGGTACTCAATATCAAAAAAAGCAACGACGTTCACTCACTTAAGCGTGGCGATACTTTCGTCAGAAAAGGGAGACAGAACGTAAAAATCGGTTCGACAGAAATTATGCGCCTTAAGTACGAGAAGGGCGCAATTAAGTTTGAAAGTGAAAAATCCGGCGGCACTTCCCTTGAAAATTTAGATCACGGACTTCTCGCTAAATACAAAAAGGATACTTCAAGTACTGGTTTGGATGATTGGCAGTTTTTGAAAGACAACGGGCTGGCCGTCGGTGGTAATGGAAAATACGAACTGACTAAAGCAGGGCTGTTACTTTTCGGAAGTAACCCTTCAGTTGCCTTAACAAGTAAATGCGGAATAAAGGTTTCACATTATTACGGAACGAAACCGACATATACGGGCAAGCCGAACTTCGTCACTCGACCATTCACCATCGAAGGGCCTTTGATGAAGCAAATTGAGCAGGCTATTGAATATTTTCGGGAAATTGTAAAAAGTTCGCCTCCCAAATTAAGTGGGGCCTCGTTCAATCCCACTTTTCTCATACCGGAATGGGCTTTCCAAGAAGCGATTACTAACGCGGTCATACACAGGAATTATTTTGTACAGGATGACATCCAGGTTCGTTTTTTTGATGATCGCGTGGAAATTGAGAGTCCTGGGACATATCCCGGACACATAACGGTTGAGAACATTAGGGCCGAACGTTTTGCTCGCAATCCTTTAATCCTACGGACATTGAACCGTTTTCAAGCGGCACCAAATCTTGATATTGGCGAGGGAGTTGATCGCATGTTCAAGATCATGAAAGAGCAAAATCTATACGAGCCATTATTTTATCCTCCGACGCTAAGGCCCAATACGGTTTTGCTGTTGCTTCTGAATATGCATAAAATTGAATATTGGGACACTGTCAAAAAATATCTCGACGAAAATTTCAAGATCACCAATAGAGAAGCGCGTGCGATAACAGGTATAAGCGACACGATCAAAATGTCACGTTTACTCAAAGATTGGGTCGGCAAAGGACTGCTTGAAAAAAACCACTCAAAATTCAAAGGCGGGGTATTCTATAAAAAGGTTGGTGCCACTCTCCCAAGAGGATTAGATAAGGCATTTGCAATGGGTATTGAAAATGGAAAATCCAATCATCATTTTAGCCATTAAAATAGGGTATTTTCAGCATTACTCATTTGCAAATATGACAAATTCATCACAAAACCCAATCACTACACCGGACTGGCGCGCTGAGCGGTCTCTCGGGGAAAAGTTTGAGTTCCGTTGGCCGGGTAAGATGCAAGCCAAAAAGAATGCATTTACTAGCAGCAAGGCACGGCTCGCTCCGGTCATGGATCGCAGCGTCAATTTCGATGAGACCAAGAATGTGATTATTGAGGGAGAAAATCTGGAAGTACTGAAACTTCTCTCGAAGGCGTACTACAACAAAGTGAAGTGTATTTACATCGATCCGCCGTACAACACCGGCCACGATTTTGTTTATTCGGACGATTATTCCGAAGGCAAGCAAGCGTACTGGGAAAAGAACGGCGTTTTTCACGATGGCGTCAAAGTAGACACCAACTCCGAAAGCGCCGGGCGCTATCACACCAACTGGCTCAACATGATGATGCCGCGCCTTCTGTTGGCACAGATGATGTTGAAAGATGATGGCGCAATCTTCGTATCGATTGACGACAACGAAGTGCACAATCTCCGTAAACTGATGGATGAGATATTTGGAGAGGAGAACTTTATTGAATCACTCGTTTGGAATAAGAGAATTCCGAAAAACGATGAGGGTATCGGTAGCATCCACGAATACGTCTTGATTTACGTGAAAAATTCTGATTTAAAACACGAGTTCCGAATGCGGAAGGAGGGATTGGAAGACATCGATGCTTTGCTCGCAAAACTAAAAAAGCAAAAGGTTTCAATCCCCGAGGCCGAAACGGAAATTGCTAAGCTGTATAAGAAAAAAGGATTTGATCGTGGGATTACATTATATAATTCTCTTGATTCAGAATATCGACTCTGGGGAAAGATAAACATGAGTTGGCCAAACGCGGATACTTTTGGGCCAAGGTATGACGTTATACATCCGGAAACCGGTAAGCCAGTTAAAGTTCCGGATCGAGGTTGGCGCTGGAAGAAGGAAACTTTCGATGAAGCATCAGGCTACCGAGATGGCAAATATAGTGCCGTGATAAAACTGCATGACGGAACATTTTTGTGTGGAAAAATTTGGTTCGGCAAAGACGAAGGAATGCAACCAAGTTCTGTTAATTTGCTAGATGAGGTGAAGGACTTTTTGTTGCGTTCCATTGTTTCATTAAAGAGTGACGGCGGAGTAGAGCTGGAAAATTTGTTTGAAGGCAAAAGTTACTTTTCTTATCCCAAACCGACTGAATTGCTCAAAACTCTGATTGGATCTGTCGCCATGAAAAAGGATGAACTTATCCTAGACTTTTTTGCTGGCTCTGGGACAACAGGGCAAGCTGTCTCAGACCTCAATAAAGAAGACGATCTGGGGCGTAAATTCGTGTTGGTCCAGATTCCTGAAGCTACCGACGAAGCTAGTGAAGCATTCAAAGCTGGCTACAAAACAATTTCCAACATCACCATCGAGCGTGTGAAGCGTGCTGGCGAACGGATTCATGCTGAGAAACCAAAGGTTGATATTGGATTCAAAGTCTTTAAGCTGACCACTAGCATCTTCCCAGAAAATACCTACCAGCCCGATCCTGAAAAGTCGGTCGAGGAGAATGTGAAGGCGTTGCAGGAACATTATGCTCGCGCAAGACAGCGGCTTTTGTTTGATCCAGCGGGCAAGGA
>Ga0076000_128_pt1 | contig 18150 bp, 17 predicted proteins | sample RifGroA2_FD_68046 | JGI IMG/M metagenome (GOLD analysis project Ga0076000, IMG submission 68046) | Parcubacteria (Uhrbacteria) bacterium GW2011_GWA2_53_10 | reverse complement strand
GAGAAAACAAATCCACGCCGCGGTCCTAAAAGCCCGCTCCTAAAAAGTGACATTCTAACTTCAGTGAAAGTGGGACATTCTAACTTCCGTTTGACACCACTGTCATACGAAGGCCGCACTTGTCACGGACCTCGAAGGCGTATGAGCGACGGTCTGGATCGCTGTGCTGCTTCTGCATCTTGAGCCAGGTGTCGAACCGGCTCTTGATGCGGTAATCGAACGCGATTGCCATCTCGCGCTTTTCGATTTTCGCGAAGCGACAGAAGACGGCCCACGCGTGCCGATTACGCGCAGCTACCCGGTTCGGGCGATGAAATCGCACGTCCGTAGCTTCGAAGTGCTTCCTGGGGTCGTGCTCTGACCAGAAGCGCACCTCCTCTGCCCGTGATGAAAAAAGCTTTTCTTGAAGAAGAGAAGCGAACAGGCTCGTGTCGTCCTTGAGCGCATGAAACCTTTCCTCCGTCTCCATTTTTACGATCGCGAGCGCGTAGTCGAACGTCATGAGGGCTTCGAGCCTTCGACGACGATCGGCAAGCGTGCCTCCCCTCTGCTCCGCGAACTCGAGCAACTGTGAGGGTGACGTGACGAACCGCACCTCGGTGATCATGTCGAGTCGCCCAAGAAGCGGCATGGCATTCTCGCGTACGATCGACCCACGACCCCGGAGAGCCTCCGGAATCCCGACGAGCTCCATAAACTGAACCTCGTCGTATTTCAGCTGACTCAAATGCATCCGCCGCACATCCACGGCCCCCTTGTTCCACTCCCCTGAGTGGTCGCGCCTCAGCAAAAGCAGTTCCTCCATGGCATGCCTCTCTCCCTCGCGGGAAAACGTCCGTCCTCCTCAAGACGGAGCGCCCAGTAAAACAAAAAATCCCACCGACGTCAACCGTCGACGGGATCTCTCAATTAAATCCCTTCGCCAAACACGTAACGGTCCGTGATCTTTTCGTAGTTGAAGAGTTCGTCCTTCACAAAGAAGCGCTTGATTTCCGATTGAGCCGCTTCGAACGAGTCAGAGGCGTGTACTAAATTGGAAGGCACGTTCATCGAAAGGTCTGCACGGATCGTGCCCGCATCTGCCTGACGCGGATTCGTGGCCCCAATGAGTTTGCGCACAGCCTCAACAGCATCAAGCCCTTCCACTACCATGCCGACCACCGGTGTCTGCATCATGAATTTCTTGAGGCTCGCGAAAAATGGTTTATCTGTGAGATGTGAGTAATGCTCATCCAGCATCTTTTCGTTCAATCGAATAAACTTGAGGCCAATGAGCTTCAGCCCTTCCGCTCGAAACGCTGAATAATCTCCCCGAGCAGGTCACGTTGGAGAGCGTCAGGCTTAATAAGAACCACGGTGCGTTGTGTGTCAGCCATAGAATAAAAAAGGTTGCAGGAAGGCTACCACCATTTCTCTAAAAAGGCAAGAGATAGGGAGCCAACTCCGGCTCGCCGCCGTCAGAGAGGAGAAGAATGTCGCCATCGAGGTCTGTGCGCAAAATGATGGCGCCAGCTTTCCGCAGACGGTCGAGAACCGCAGGAGATGGATGACCGTACCAATTGTGTTCTCCAACAGAGATGATGGCCGTCTCGGCACGGACGGTAGAGAGGAACATCGCATCGCTTGAATTAATACTGCCATGGTGGCCAGCCTTCAGGACGTCCACATCTCCCAGACTTTTTCCAAATTGTCGTTCTTGCTCCGCTTCCGCATCCCCGGTGAGCGCCACGCTTGTTTCTCCATAAGATAGAAGGAGGACGATCGAAAAGCTGTTCGTGTCCTTCGGGACAGCTCCTGGAGAAACGGTGAGTGGCCAAACCGTTTTCAGCACGACCGGACCAAAGGTGAGCGGGACTCCGGCCTTCACAAAAAAATGTCGCGCCCCCTCCTTCCGCACGCCTTCTTCCCACTGATGTGTGATGTCTGTTTGGTTTGTGATTCCCGTTTCGTAAATCGTATCGACCTCGTAGTGAGCAAGCACGTCAACAAGTCCGCCAACGTGGTCGGCGTCGGGATGCGTTAGGATGATTGCGTCGAGCGTGCGATCCCACGGCGGAAGGACGCTGCCCAGTTTGGCCAGTACACGCCGATCACGACCCCCATCAATCAGAATCTGTTCTCCGGTTGGTGTTTGAATAAAAATAGCGTCGCCCTGACCAATATCAAAAAACCAAATGCGCAACGTATGGGACGGAAGCGAAACCCAAGGGGCCGCGGCCAATACCCAACCAACGATAGCGAATCCTAACGCCGTCGACAGGGCGAACCGAAGGTGTCCCCTTCTTACACGCCGTGATCCGGATCGGGACGTTTGGAGAGCCATACAAGAAAGGTGATGAGAATGCCTGCGCTCACGCTTGCGAAGATGTGCGTATGCGATGAGGAAATCTGTGCAAACGGAAAGGCAGAAAATTGCTGCGTGATGAAAAGCTGGAAGGAGGAGAGGAGCCAAACGGGCAGGGCGAACAACAGTGCTAGCCGTGTGGAGAGCACACTCACAACAAGTACGCCGAAGGTGCCTGCCATGACAGAGGGAATGAACGGGAGAATCACGAGGTTCACGAGCGGAGATATGAGTGAGAGCGTGCCAAAATGCCAAAACAGGATCGGGGCGGTTACAAGAGTGGCTGCAAGGCTCGCGACAAACGACTCACGCAATCCAAAACGTTCGGGAAGAAAAACAAACCATTCCGTCATGCGTGGCGCGACATAAAGGAGCGCCGCTGTTGCGGCAAAGGATAATTGAAAACCAACGTCATAGAGAAGTTGATGTGGGTTCCAAAACAATAGAGCTACCCCAGCGAGCAATAATAGATTCAACATATCGGCTCGCCGTTTGACCAGGAGTCGAGGACGAGCGTGATGAGCGAGACGTTGAATCCAGAAGCAGCCAAGATATGTGCCGTGCCGGTACGGGCGAACGCATCGCGTAATTCGGGAGACAGAGTAGAAGAGCCTCCAAAGACGAGCCCTGAGAGAAAAGAGGCGTGAGGTTCAGGAAAAATTTTTCCCAGACGTGCGACGATGGCAACTTTCACGGAAAAGAGCTGACCGAGAATCCCGACGCGAGATCCACGTACATCTAAATGTTTGGGACGTTCACACAGGGCAAAAACACCTTGGCTCATGAGATACTGATCATACCGAAATGTCTCAATGGGTTCGGGCTTTTCAACTCGACATACAAACATCACGTCCGCCCCATGCGCAAGCAATCGATCGGTTGCCCCACGCACATGGATGGCCCCATCCAGAGGCTGATCACGTACCACCACGTGATCTATCTCAAACTGCTTTCCCGACCCACGTGTTTCCACCTCTCCTCGCACCCGCCCCTGTACCCGAACCTCTTGTCCGAACACGGTCTCCCAAGCCTGCGCTTGCCGCGCAAGGTCCGCTTCCTGCACACGCACCATACCGACAAAAAGCGCGGCAATCACCATCAAGACAAAACGCAATGGAGATGAGCATAAGAAAAAAACGGTCGCAAGGAATCCCAGGCACAAAACCAACATTCCCTTCTCGAGGGACAAGAACAGCGGACCAATCAATACGCCAAAACAAAAAGCCGCCGCGAGAGTGGTAAAGCCACGCGCCGGCGAACGAGACAAGCGATAGAGCCAACGGCCCATATGTTACCGCGGCGTCCCCAACCCAACCCCCTCGTAAAAAAACCCTTGCTGATCCAAATGCAAATCACTGAGCAGATTTCGTCCGTCAAAAATGCGCGGCTCCACCATCCCTTGCCGCACGGCATCAAACGAAATGTCTCGGAACTCTGGCCAATCCGTGAGCACAAGCAGGGCATCGGCGCCGCTCACCGCATCGACAGCGGTCGGAGCAAATCGGATGGCTTCGGGAAGAATCCGGCGTGCATTCTCCATGGCTTGGGGATCGTAGACAATAACCTCCGCTCCGCGCGCAAACACGCGTTGAATCAAATCAATCGCGATCGACTCTCGCACGTCGTCGGTCCCGCCCTTAAACGCAAGGCCCCATACGGCGATGCGTCGGCCACGTAAATTTCCAAGCCCCATTTCCACCCGACGGAAAAATTGTTCTCGTTGACGATTATTCACCTCGATGACGGCCGACAACAATTTGAAATCATACCCACTGGTCCCCGCCAACTGGTGCAACCCGACCACATCTTTTGGAAAACACGAACCCCCATACCCGATTCCGGCCTCCAAAAAGTGCGGGCCAATGCGTCTGTCAAGTCCCACGGCTTTTGCCACGTCGCGCACATCGGCTCCGGTGCGATCCGCAATATTGGCGATCTCATTGATAAAGGAAACTTTCGTGGCGAGAAGCGCATTCGACGCATACTTCGCGAGCTCCGCGCTTTCGAGCGACATGGAAAGGCGCGGGGCTTGAATTCCTTCGTGCATGCGGTCGATGAGTGCCCGTGTCACCTCATCCTCGACTCCGATGACAATACGTTCTGGGTGGAAGAAATCTTGTACCGCACGACCTTGGCTTAAAAATTCTGGAAGCGACGCAATCGTGATAAGCGGCGCGGTTTCTCCCCGTCCTTGCTCGACCATTCGTTCATGGACACGTTCCAGCACGCGACGATTCGTTCCAATCGGCACGGTACTTTTCACCACGACCACTGCCTCATGATCCAACCGGCGCCCGATATCATCGGCCGCGGAAAAAATCTGAGAAAGATCTACATCGCCTTCAGCACGAGAAGGCGTCCCGACCGCAATCATCACTACCTCGGCTCCCCCAATCACCAAAGAAAGATCGGTCGTGAACATAATACGTCCCGCTTCTTGCATCTCATGCAATAATTCCGAAAGGCAAATCCAAGACCCGTCACTAAACCAACCGGGCCTGCCCCAAGCATCACAATGTTCATAGTCGGAAAACCTTAACAAAACGAGCGAGAGAAGGCAAAAGCGTTCCCCCGACCTTTTGTTAACGGCTGAAAATGCGCTTCGAGAGCTCTGCGCGATACTGCGGGTCGTGTTTCGCACGCACAAAATGAGGTTGAATGCTTCGATGGAGAAAATTGGCACGCTGGGCATCCTCGATCAATGCATCCAGTGGAATCAACCGAACCTCAATGCGCTCCCCCGCATCCAAATGGGGCGACGAAGCCAACGTACAATTCCGAGCGATATACGTGGAGATGGTCCATTCGATGAGACGATGGAAGGTTTCAAGTTGGAAAAATGGAATGACATGTCCTTTGATTCGAGTATTTATACGTACGGATACAGTACTTGTCAAATATTGCTCCCTTCGAAGAGCCGGGAGGCGCGAGAATGCGCGGACTCCGTTTTGACTTTTTATCTTTTTGCATTACTACGTACGCAGGATTTTAAACGTTCAAAACGCGTTTAGAATTTCCATTACGCAAAAACCAATCTGGAAAGGAAATCGCCATGAAATACGTAAGCACTCGCGGAAATACCGATCCGCAGGAATTTTGCGACATTCTCTTGGGCTTGCGCGCGTTCCTTCGCGTCTGCTTCCGCGAGATCCGGTGCCACTGTGATCGTTCCGCGCAATTTTCCATTGACTTGTACCGCGAGCTCGACCACATCATCTTTAATCAGGTCGGGATCAAACGTCGGCCAATGTTCTTCAAAAATAGACGTCTTGTGTCCGAGCTTGGACCAAACCTCCTCTGCAAGATGGGGAGCAAACGGAGCAAGAAGCTTAATGAACGTTTCCCAAACGCGCTGACGATCAGCATCTTTTTCACGCCTTAGACCACTTTGACTCACGAACGCCATGAGCTGGCTAATTGCTGTATTGAATTTCATCTTCTCTACGTCTTCCGTTACTTTCTTTATAGTTTTTTGGAGACTTGTTTCTTTCTCTCGCTCAGGACTGGGAATTGCCATCACGAAACCTGGCTGCAATTCTTTCCAGACGTTCTCGAGAAACCTTCGGAGACCGACAATGCCATTTGTGCTCCAAGGCTTCACATCCTCAAGTGGACCCATGAACATTTCATACATTCGAAGTGCGTCTGCACCATATTCAGAAACAACCTCATCAGGATTGACTACATTTCCGCGCGACTTAGACATCTTCTCTCCATCTGGACCCAAAATGAGACCTTGATTGCGTAGTTTTGTGAATGGCTCTTCAAAGTCGAGATAACCAAGGTCGTGAAGCGCATAGGAAAAAAAGCGGGCGTAGAGAAGGTGAAGGACCGCGTGCTCTGCGCCTCCCACGTAGAGGTCTACCGGGCACCAGTATTTGAGCGCATCTTCAGAAGCGAAGGCTTTTTTATTCTTTGGATCACAATAACGCAACTCATACCACGAAGAATCGACGAATGTGTCCATGGTGTCTGACTCGCGTCGAGCGGATTTTTTGCATTTCGGGCATTTCACTTTGTGAAACGTTTTGGAATCCACAAGCGGAGACTCCCCTGTCGGTTTAAAATCCACATCCGTCGGGAGCTCGACAGGCAACTCTTTCTCCGGAACCGGTTGCGCCCCGCAGGTTTCGCACCAAATAATCGGAATCGGCGCCCCCCAATAACGCTGACGCGACACAAGCCAGTCACGGATACGATACTGCACCTTCGTCTGTGCCCCGATCTTTTTGGCGATCTCGGCGCGCGCCTTGGCTGAAGGCATGCCGTCAAAAGCGCCGGAGTGTGTCAGCACTCCATCATCCGTAAAAACACCGTCAACGTCCGATACCCCCCCATTCCCCCCCTTTTTAAGGGGGGGTTCAGGGGGGGTTATAACCTCAACGATCGGCAGTTTAAACTTTTTCGCAAACTCCGCGTCGCGCTCGTCATGCGCAGGCACGGCCATAATCGCCCCGGTGCCGTACGCCCCGAGGACATAGTCCGCAACCCACACGGGCACTTCCTTCCCGGTCGCAGGGTTCACGGCGCGAATCCCGGCGTCCACGCCTGTTTTGTCTCCCCCGCGAGCGAGCCGCTCGATCATCTTCCCCTTCAAGCTCTTCTCGATGTACGCCTTTACCTCCGCACTCGCCTGCCAGCCGACATCAAGCCACTTCTTCGCAAGCTCCGGTGAGACCACGACAAACGTGGCGCCAAAAATTGTGTCGAGCCGTGTGGTAAACACCTCGACCACATGTTTGCTATCTGCTTGCCCTGACACGCCCACGAGCGGAAATTTCACGAGCGCTCCTTCGCTGCGCCCAATCCAGTTGCGCTGCATGAGCTTGATCTTTTCCGGCCAATCGATTTTCTCCAAACCGGCAAGCAAACGATCCGCATATTTCGTAATGCGAAAAAACCACTGCTCCAATTCTTTTTGGATCACCTCGGTCTTGCAGCGCTCGCAACGTCCATCAACGACCTGCTCGTTCGCAAGCACCGTATTGCATGAGGGACACCAATTCACCGGCGCCTTGGCGCGGTAGGCAAGATCGTGTTGATAGAAAAGAAGGAAGAGCCACTGCGTCCACTTGTAATAAGAAGGGTCGGCAGTGGAAATTTCGCGCGACCAATCAAACGAGAGACCCAGGGCTTGCATCTGTCGATGAAAATTCTCAATCGCTTGGTCCGTAGTCTTGGCAGGATGGACGCCGGTCTTAATCGCGTAATTTTCCGCGGGGAGTCCGAACGCATCGTAACCGATCGGAAAAAGGACGTTTCTTCCTTGCATGCGAGCAACGCGCGTTAAAATATCAACGGCGGTGTATGACTCGACGTGCCCGACGTGCAGCCCGGCCCCTGAGGGATACGGAAACATGACCAGATGATAGAGCGCCTCTTCCGCTTGTTTTCCATCCTCCTTTACTACGCCAACCTTTTGCTTGGCCCAACGTTTCTGCCACTTGGCTTCAATCTCCTGATGGTTGTAGGGCATACGGCATTCACTCTACTTGAGCTTCATCGCCTCTTCAATGCGTTCGAGGGCAATCACAAATGCCGCCCGGCGCATGTCGGTTTTCAATTTCTGCGACCGTGAGAAGACATGCTTCGCCTCGCGATCCATGATTTTTTCTAATCGCGTCTCCACTTCCTTGGCGCTCCAGTGTTCCCCCTTTCGATTTTGTTCCCATTCGAAGGTGGAAACCGTAACACCGCCCGCGTTTGCAAGAATATCGGGAATCACCACAATGTTTTTTCGAAGAAGAAGATCATCGGCCTCAGGGGTGGTTGGCCCGTTCGCAAGTTCAAGAATGACTTTTGCTTTGATCATGTCCGCATTGTCCGATCGAATTTGGTTCTCAAGAGCAGAAGGAATAAGGACATCACAAGAAAGCGCTAGAAGCTCTTCATTTGTGATGTCTTTCGTGCCTGAAAAACTCGCCACCACTCCGGTTTTCTTTTTATGCGCTTCCACGGCCGCAATATCAAGCCCGTCTTCCTTCCAAATGCCCCCACGCGAATCGGAAACCGCAATCACCTTGTGCCCGTGTGCTGCCCAAATATCCGCCGCGTGACGGCCAACATTTCCAAAACCCTGCACCGCCACACTTACCTTCTCTGGGAGGTTCAATTTTTTCTGCAGCGCCTCAAACACGAAATACCCACCCTGCGCCGTGGCCTCGGTGCGTCCTTCCGAGCCGCCTTTTCCGATCGGCTTCCCAGTAAACGTCGCGCCACTCGTATCGCCAGTAAGCTTTGCGTATTCATCGGCCATCCACGCCATGACTTCGCTGTTCGTATTCACGTCTGGCGCTGGCACATCGAGATCTGGGCCAATCTCGCGCAGGAATGCATGCACCCATCCGCGCGAAAGACGCTCCAGTTCTGTTTTTGAAAGTTTTTTGGGGTCCACGGTCACCCCTCCCTTTCCACCACCCATTGGAATATTCACGACTGCGCACTTGAGCGCCATCCAAAGCGCAAGCGCACGCACTTCATCTGGATCCGTCTGTGGATGGAAACGAATGCCTCCTTTATACGGACCGCGTGCATTGTTGTATTGTACACGATAGGCTTCGAAGCTCTTCGGGGAGCCGTCGTCCATGGTAACTGGAATTTGCGCCTTGAGTTCCCGGTCCGGATGTTTCATGGCATCAAAAAAAACTTTGGGGAATGGGTGTACCTGATTGGCACGCTCGAGTTGATGGATCGCGTGTTCAAAAGGAGTGGGCATAGCTGTTCTCTTTATTCATTTGCCGCGAGCCAACGCTCGGCGTCGAGAGCAGCCATGCAGCCCGTGCCTGCCGCGGTCACTGCCTGGCGATACTTGTGGTCAGCTAAATCTCCGGCCGCAAAAACGCCTTCAATGTTGGTGGCCGTTGATCCCGACTTGGTCACGACATATCCTTTCTGATCCAGCTCGAGCTTTCCCACAAATAATTCTGTATTGGGTTTGTGTCCAATGGCGACGAAAAGTCCTTGGGAACCGAATTCTGCGGTCTTCCCGCTCTGGTTATTTTTAATCTTGAGGCCCGTCATCTTTCCGGCAGAGCCGGACCCGGCTCCGCCGGGTTGCCCATCTCCCACAACTTCCTCCACCTCCGTATTCCACATGAACGAAATCTTTGGATTCTTTTTTGCCCGCTCCTGCATGATGCGAGAAGCACGCAACACATCCTTGCGCACCATGACCGTGACTTTGTTCGCAAACTTCGTCAAAAAGTTTGCCTCTTCCATGGCGGCATCTCCTCCTCCTACGACCACAATATCTTTTCCCTTAAAAAAGAACCCATCGCACGTGGCACAGGCCGAGACCCCGTGCCCTTGATATTCTTTCTCCCCAGGAATCCCAAGCCAAATGGCCGTGGCGCCCGTCGAGACAATCACGGACTCCGCCTCCACCTGTTGCTTCGCGGTCTTCACGATAAACGGTCGGTGCGAAAAATTGACCTCTGAGACTTCTTCTTGAATAATTTTTGTCCCAAACCGCTCTGCCTGCACCCGAAAGAGCTGCATCATCTCAGGACCCAAAATGCCTTTTGGAAATCCCGGGTAATTCTCCACCTCGGTCGTCAGCATGAGTTGTCCACCCGGCGTCATCCCTTCAAACAAAACGGGCGCCAACTCTGCGCGAGAGGCGTAAAGGGCTGCGGTGTACCCCGCAGGACCCGAACCGATGATCACCAATTTCTCTGCCATACGGTTTAGAGACGCGAAGCAATTCGTGAACGCAAGGTTTCCTTGTTCATGGTTCCAGAAAATTGGTCCACGACCTGCCCGCCTTTGAACATCATGAAGGTGGGAATCGAAAGAATATTGTATTGCTGTGCCAAATCCGGCTCATCATCCACATTTACTTTTGCGACGAGCACGTCTGGCATTTCGCCAGCCAGTTCTTCGATGATCGGGCCCATCACGCGACAAGGTCCGCACCAGGGAGCCCAAAAATCGATAAATACCAGTTTCTTGGATTGAAGAACGGTTGTGTCAAACGAATCTTGATTCAAAGTCACTTCGCTCATAGGGGAAAAATTATCGTCGAGTCACGCCCTCAATCACGAGATCGCGAACGACCCGCTCCTCGGAATACGCCTCGAGGATATCGCCGACCTCTAGTTTCGTGCGTCCTTTATATTGTAATCCAAATTCCTGGCCTCCGCGCACTTCCTTCGCCTCAGAACGTCCAATCTGGAGTGCCAAGACTTCCCCTTCTCCCACATACTGCCCCGCGCGCGAAACACGCAGTTTGGCTTTGGGCACAATTTTTCCTTCACGCCCTTTGCAACCCACGATCATCCCGCCATCTACTTTCCGGAAGGTGGCGAGCACTTCGCACGTGCCGAGTTCGGTCAGGACGGTCTCAGACGGCAACATTTTGCGTAATTCTGCGAGTACGTCATCAAATAATCGATAAATAATTTTATAGGTCCGCACATCGACGGCCTTATCACGGGCGAGTTGTTGCGCCATGGACACAACATTCACGTTGAAGCCGAAAATCTTCGCTCCACCCGCCTCGGCGTTCGCGACATCCGAATCCGTAATGTTCCCAAGCCCCTTTCCCACCACCTGCACTCCCACGTCTTCATGCTTAATGGTGTCGAGCATGCCAAGGATGGCTTCGAGCGATCCCAACGCATCGGTCCGAATAATGACCGGCAACATTTTTTTCTTATCTTCCTCACCCTCGGGTGGCTTTTGATGGGCAAGCCCGGCCACTTCTTCCGTCGCGCGATTTGTTTTGCCTGTCATCTTCACTTTTTTGAGCGTCTTTTCATCCTTCACGACTTCCAAGACATCCCCCACCGTGGGACCCATTTTCCATCCAATGATCTGCACAGGGGTGGAAGGAGAAGCTTCCTTTGTATTATCCCCTTTCCAATCTTGCATGGCGCGCACACGTCCATAAAATGTGTCGCCAATACCCAGGACGTCCCCCACATGCAGGGTGCCGCTCTGCACGAGAACCGTGGCAACCGCTCCGGTGCCAGGATCCATATGAGATTCAATCACGGTTCCGACGGCCGTGCGATTTGGATTCGCGACCATGCGCTCCTGTTCCATATCGCTCACGAGAAGTAGCACATCAAGTAACTGGTCGATGCCGATCTTTTCCTTCGCAGAAATCGGAACCAGAGGAATCTTTCCTCCCCAATCCTCAGGCACGACACCCGCTTCCGCGAGCTGGCTCGTCTGCCGCAACGACAAGAATGGCAATATCCGCGACCTTCGCTCCACGCGAACGCATCACGGTGAACGCCTCATGACCAGGGGTATCGATAAAGGTCAGCTTGCGATCGTTGCGCACCACTTGATAAGCCCCGATGTGTTGAGTAATGCCTCCAGCTTCGGATTCCATCACGTTGGTGGTTCGAATCGCGTCGAGGAGTCGAGTCTTTCCATGGTCCACATGCCCCATGATCACAATCACGGGCGGACGAGGCTTGAGCGCTTTCTTGTCTTCATTGTCTACGGCCTCGCGGACGCGATCCGATGTCTGCACATCTTCAACCGCTTGCGTTTTCGACTCCGGAACCGCCTTAAATCCAAGATCTTCCGCGACGATCATCGCGGTATCGAAATCGATTCGTTCGTTCACGGCTGCCAGAATGCCGTTGTGCATGAGTTCTTGCATGAGCCGTGGGATCGGCAGGCTCAGACGATCTGCAAATTCACGCACGGTAATGACCGGCGGAAGCTCAACGGGTCGGTTTGCGGCTTCCTCGCGACGCAATGCACGTGCTTCCGCTTGTGTCTTCTGCTCTTCAATCTTATTCGTCAGGCGCTCGCGGCGGCGCATTTCACTCCACGCTTCAATCACCTGCTGCGCCACACGATTGTCCACTTTCACCGCACGACGACCAATCGCAAACCCAAGCTGGGGAAGCTTATCGCGAAGCTCCTCAGGGGTGACGCGCAGCCGTCGGGCAAGTTCGGTGACATTCATATGAATTCATCCATACACTGCTCTCTCGCTCGGAAATACTCAAATATCTTTGGCATTTCTCTCGCTCGATCGCGTGTAGTGGGGCTATGATAAAAGAAAAAATGGTTCAAGTCAACATAGGATGAGCTAAAGAAAAACGGCCCCGAACGCGATGCGTCGAGGCCGGAAGTCCAGGACTACTTCAGGCGCTGGATGTAGGGCTCAGCCCGTTTGAGGTCGTTCGCGTTCTCCGCGCTCAGGTAAACCCTGCTCGCCGTACGAGAGCTCGCATGAAGAAAATCCACCTGAAGACCCCTATCTCTTGTGGTGCAAAAGGCGGGAAGACCAGCAAAGAGACACGCTTCGATGGTTTCCCCAGAATTGAGGCCGTTCACCAAAAGTCCGTACCTCTCTTTGCACGTCTCCAGCCCCTTCTCCCACGTAGCAAAGTACGCACCGTGGTCAAAGGCAAGCCTGCAGATCTCCTCGAGCTTCGCATCGCGCGCCAGCCCAACCGCGTTCCGCTCGTCCCGGCCGAGAACAGCGGCGATCACCAAGGCCACTACCGCAATTCCGGCCACCGCATAAGCAATTTTCGCTTTCATCTCTGCCTCCACGAGCTTTCGGGCTCGGCCCGTTGACCTATTCATCTCGTCCACGTGTACGGTCGAAACAAACAGGTCAAGCGAGAAACGATAGCAGGAAATTCACGTGCTGTCAATGCTTCGGAGAAAGAAAAACGGCCCCGAACGCGATGCGTTGAGGCCGGAAAGCTTAGAGAATTTGGTTCTGGATGAGGCGCTGGTAGGGCGCACAGCTCCGCGCGAGCTCTTCGTGCGTCCCTACTCCGGCGACGTGCCCTTGATCAAAGACGAACACACGATCCACGCTCCGGACTGTACTGAACCGATGCGCGATGATGATCGTCGTCCGTCCTTGCGAGGCCTTCTTGATCGACTCCCGAATGAGCGCCTCGTTATTAGAGTCGAGATTGCTGGTCGCCTCGTCGAAGATCAGGATGTCCGGTTCCTTGATGAGGGCGCGGGCAATGCCGACCCTCTGGCGCTCGCCGCCGGACAGCTTGACCCCCCGCTCTCCAATGAGCGTATCGTACCCTTTCTCAAGTCGCGGGAAGAACCGATCGATACACGACATCTTGGCGAAACGGTCCAAATCGCCGTCGGTCATGAACGCTCCACGACCATTCAGTCCGTAGGTGATGTTGTAGCGGAGGGTGTGGTCGAACAACAACACCTCCTGATCCACCACCCCGATCGCTTCTCGATACCGCTTGAGGTCGAGCACGCGCAAGTCATTCCCGTCTATGATGATCTGACCCGCGTCCGGATCTTGCGCCCGGAGCAGGGCTTGGACGATGGTCGTCTTGCCCGCACCGGATTCTCCGACGAAGGCCACCCGCTGTCCTGGCTCGATGAGGAAGCTCACGTTCTCGAGCGCGGGTCCGATTTCTGGACACAACCTGCCTTTCTCGTTTTCACCGTCACGTCGCCGATAGCGGAACGTGACGTTTTTGAACTCGATCCTTCCCTGGAATCGTTCGGGACGAACCGGGTTCGGCAGCACCTGCACGTCGGACTCGATCGCGAGCATGTTGAAATATTTCCGCACCGACGTGTACATCTCCACGAGCTGGCGATGCAGTCCTCCCACGTTCGAGACTTGGCTCAAGGCTTCGCTCGCCCAAGAAAGAAACATGACGAGCTGACCCACGCTGTATGCGCCCTGGTAAACCAGTAGCACCCCCGTCGCGAGGATGGCAAAGCGCGTAAGGCCGACGATCGTGTTGCGCACCATCGCGAAACGCGTGAAACGCACCCAGTTAGTGCGCGCAAGGTCTGAAACCTCGGTGAGACTTTCGTCACACTCCCGCACCGCCCGCTTTTCTTGGGCGTTCGTGAGGACCACCTCCACATTCCGCAACACTTCCCCTTGGAACTTGGAGTTCGCGTTGTAGAGATCCTCCTGCTTCTCGAAAGCGCCGCGGAAGCGCGCATTGGTGAAGACCACGAACCCGACGTAGAGCACCAAGCCAACAAGCACGATCGCCCCAAGCGCCCTCGAGTAGTACAGGAGCACTCCGACCAAGAGGACGACCTCAACGATCATGGGGAGCACCTGGTACAGCATTATGAAGGCGAGGCTCGTGAGCGAATGCTGGCCTCGATTGATGACGCTCTGCTTGATGCCGGAGTTCTCGGAGATGTGTTGCCCGATCGAGTAACCGAGCACCCGTTCGAGCGTCGTGCGATTCACGTGCTGATGGACACTGTAGTCAAAGTGCTTGATCTCATACACTTCCTTCCAGTACATCAGGACCACGATCCGAAAAATCGTGATGACGAATGTGGCTCCCACAAGCAGATAAATATCGCCGACCGGCCTCTGATGAATCAGGTCGTCGATCACCTTCCCCTGCAGGTAAGGCGCGATCAGGTTCAGGGCTTGTGAAAGCGCGATGAATCCGAATACCCCGAGCATGGCCCACCGGAACGGCCGGTAGACTTCAAACAGCCGCGTGAAAAATTGCTTCACGTTTCACCTTCCTTTTTGGTAACCGTTGTGAAAAGGGCGTGTCTGACCCTGTTTTCTTCGTCTTTTGCCGAACGAAAATCGCAGCGTCAGGAGAAGAAGAATAGGCCAAAAAGCGCATTTTGTCAATTCTTCCGCAGGCAAGGTAGGATACAGAAATTATGAAAACGCCTGGTTTCCTCTTGATCGACAAGCCCGCTGGCCTCACTTCCCATGATGTGGTCGACCGCATCCGTCGGCTCACTGGAGAAAAACGTGTAGGCCATGCCGGCACGCTCGATCCCTTTGCGACCGGACTTCTCATTGTTGCGGTAGGGCGCGAAGCCACGCGGGAAATGAAAAACTTCTCTGGACTCGATAAAGATTACGAGGCGATCTTTCTGTTGGGTGCGGAATCCGACACAGATGATCGTACGGGAAAGATAGAAGCGACAAGTGACAAGAGACAGGTGACAAGTGATGAGATAGAGATGGCGATGCAGAAGTTCATTGGTGAGATTGACCAGGTGCCGCCAACCTATGCCGCGATCAAGATTGGAGGGAAAAAGATGTACGAAGCCGCGCGGGAAGGAAAACCAATCGTGGCAAGCCCACGCCATGTCACCGTCCATGCATTTAACCTGATCGAAATCACCCCGCTTCAACCCCTCCCGTCACTTACGCCCCTTCTTTCCCTCCGTGTACACATTTCGTGTTCATCTGGCACGTATATCCGTGCCATCGCACGCGACCTTGGGAGGGCTCTCAAAACTGGCGCGTATGTGGAAGATTTGCGCCGAACTCGGATCGGCCCCATCCCGCTCACGGAAGCCGTGCCTCTCTCCACACTCAACACGGAAACGGTCGCCCGATATCTTCTTCCAATCCCCACCCTGCTTGCCCGTCTTGTTCCCGCGCTCCCGACATCCTAAACTTGTCAGAACCTAGCCTATTTGCTAACGTATCGCTGTAATTCTTGTAATCAGATTTGAGAAGAAAGACGTCAGACGAAGAAAGTATGAACGGTTTTGGCAGCACCTACAGATTATTGCTTTGTTCGGGAGCTCGGAAATTTCTCCTAAGCTGTTTTAATAAATCGTGAAAAACTTTCTTTCTGTCGCGCTGCGACACGTCGGCTTCTCGAATCATTTGAGAAGTCCTTATGATATCTACGATCATCGCGGCTGCCGTGGCGCTCGCGCTTGGCGTTGGGGTCGGATACCTCATTCGCAAGCAGCTCGCGCATACGGCCGCGGCGAATGCGGAAGCCAAGGCACAGCAGATGCTGACAGAAGCCAAAAATAAACAACAGGAACTCGTCACAGAGGCCAAAAACAAACGACAGGAAATTCTCCTCGAAGCCAAGGAGCAGTCACTAAAGGTTATTGAGGACGCAAAGCGTTTGGAAACCCAACGCTTGCAAGAGGTGACCGACATGCAGAAACGCCTCGAAAAACGCGAGGGCATGTTTGATCAGAAACTCATGGAATTAGAGGAAAAAAAGACCAAACTCGACGAACAACAGAAGTCTATTGAAACAACGAGGGTGGAGATCACCACCATTAAAGAAGAACAGACCCGTAAACTTCAAGAAGTTGCGGGGCTTGCAAAGGAAGAAGCTCTTGCACGACTTCTCAAAAATATTGAGGACGACAACCAAGAGGCTCTCATGAGCCGCGTGCGCAAGCTTGAACAGATGACCGAAGAGGAGCTCGAGCGCCAGAGCCGGAAACTGCTCTCGCTTTCGATCAGCCGGTTCGCTTCCTCGCAATGCGTGGATACGACCACCACGAGTGTCGAACTCCCTTCCGATGAGATGAAGGGGCGCATTATCGGTAAGGAGGGGCGCAACATCAAGGCGATTGAACTGCACACCGGCACCGAAATTATCGTCGACGACACCCCGGGGATGATCACGATCAGCGGCTTTTCGCCCATCCGGCGCCAGGTCGCCAAACGCGCGCTTGAAATGCTCATCAAGGACGGACGCATCCATCCGGCCCGCATCGAGGAATCCGTCACCCAAGCCAAAAAAGATCTGGCGACGGACATCAAGAAGGCGGGCGAAGAAGCCTTGTTCGCGCTTGGAATTCCTGTTTCCTCTATCGATCCAAAACTCACGTCTATTTTAGGACGTCTGAAGTATCGCACGAGCTATGGTCAAAATGTGCTGCAACACTCGATTGAGGTGGCGCAGCTCTCCGCCATCATGGCCGAGGAACTTGGCGCAGATGTATTCGTGTGTAAAAAGGGTGGGCTCTTTCACGATATTGGAAAGGCCGTGGACCACGACATGCAAGGCGCGCATCCGGAGATTGGCTACAACATCATGAAGAAATTCGGGTTTCCAGAAGAAATTTGCTATCAATCCATTGCCCACCATGAAGACAAGCCTCGCACGATCGAGGGCTCAATCGTGAAGGCGGCGGACGCTATCAGTGGCTCACGCCCAGGAGCACGCAAGCAATCCCTCGAACAATTCTTGCAACGCATGGAAGAATTGGAGAAAACCGCGAGCTCATTTGAAGGAATCGAAAAAGCCTATGCGATCCAAGCGGGCCGCGAAGTGCGTGTCTTTGTGCAGCCTGAACGTATTGATGATCTCACGGCCTACAAGCTCGCACGCGACATCGCAAACAAGATCGAGGCGGAACTGCAATATCCAGGCGAAGTAAAAGTGACCGTGATTCGCGAAACCCGCGTCATCGAGTACGCGAAGTAATCTGAGGCGGGGGCGCCGTCGATGATGAAACGCGGTGACGGGTGACGCCGAGCGGGGCCCCCAGACAGCGCGCAACGAAGTGAGCACTGGCTGGGGAAGATCGGCGGCAGGACCCGTCACAATGATTCCGGTAATTCCAGGACCCGCCTCTATAGCAGCCCTTGCACTTTTCCCCTTTTTCCGCTATCCTGACAGTAAATCAATCCTATCCCTATCTCTATGAACAAAGCAGAACTTGCTTCACGTCTTGCGGAAAAACTCAGTGTCTCAAAAAAGGTAGGAGAGGATTTTATCGCAGAATTTGAAGAGATTGTTACGAACGAACTCAAGGCCGGTGGAGAAGTCACGATCGCGGGCTTTGGAACGTTTTCCGCTCGTGTACGCGCAGGACGCCTGGGTGTAAACCCGCAAAAGCCCACGGAAAAAATCCAAATCCCTTCGGTCACGGTTCCAAAATTTAAGGCTGGTAAAGCTCTGAAGGATGCTCTGAAGGGGAAAGGTGGTGGATCTGCTCCTCCGCCCGCACCCGCCGCGGCCGCTTAATCATAAAAACTGCCTCGTGTGTGTGATCTGACCCCCAAATACCGGACAGTTGAAAACACCCTAAGCAGCGACCAGTAAAAGATGATTTCGGTATTCGACCGGAGG
>Ga0076000_106_pt1 | contig 18320 bp, 17 predicted proteins | sample RifGroA2_FD_68046 | JGI IMG/M metagenome (GOLD analysis project Ga0076000, IMG submission 68046) | Parcubacteria (Uhrbacteria) bacterium GW2011_GWA2_53_10 | reverse complement strand
AGCTTGGGCACAGGTACAACGACCGGAAAAGATCACACGGGACCTCATTCGGCGGTATCGGCTGTGGTTGAACCGCGCGCCTATGGGTCGGGAGGAGACCACCATTAAAAAAAGCACGCAGAATTATCACTTGATCGCGTTGCGTACCTTTTTGAAGTATTTGGCGCGGCAGGAAGTGGCGAGTCTGTCGCCGGAACAGATTGAACTTGCAAAACAACCCATGCGTACCGTGGAATTTTTGGAGGAAAATGAATTAGAACGTTTGCTCGCCATGCCGAAGGTACACGCAGAGGGACTCGTCGCCTTGCGAGACGCGGCAATTCTCGAAACGCTGTTTTCAACAGGTCTGCGCGTCTCGGAATTGTCGGGACTTGTTATGGACCAGGTGAATTTAACCCGCGATGAGTTTACGGTGCGTGGAAAGGGCGATAAGCCGCGGATTGTTTTTCTTTCGGATCGGGCAAAAAACACTCTGCGTTCTTATTTTGAAAAAAGACGCGACACATCTCCACACTTGTTTGTTTCTCACGATCGCGCCAAAGGTGGGCGCAAAGAAAGCGGACCGCTCACCCCCCGTTCCATCGAGCGCTTAATCGCTTTTTATGCGAAAGCCGCGGGTATTTCAAAGCGCATCACGCCGCACACGATGCGCCACACGTTCGCGACCGATCTCCTGCGCTCGGGCGCGGACATCCGCTCGGTACAAGCCATGCTCGGACACGCCTCGATCACAACGACGCAGATCTATACGCACGTTACGAACAAGCAGCTCAAGGACATCCATAAGAAGTTCCACGATAGACAGAGAAAGGCGTAGAGTGTAGTCTTGGCGGTTGCTTCTGGAGAAAACTGATGAAAAACTCCGGATGCAGGCCAACCTTGAGATGCGAACAGAAGGCTTAGATAAAATCGATGAGAGTTGAGGCGAAGAGAGAAGCCACCTGCGTGGCTTCGATCCGACGAAACGGGTTCAACGATGTTCCATAGGAACAGTTGAACACCTGGCGCACGACGAGGACCGAAGCGAGACGTACTCAGACCGTACGTTGAGCGAGGACCGGAGACGTAAGCCGGCAGATCGCGATTTTAACAAGCCGAAAGAAACATGCCCCCGTAGCACAACGGATAGTGCGCCGGACTTCTAAGCCGTGATATGTTGGTTCGATTCCAACCGGGGGCACCAGAATTCATGCGTACGCTTGACAGAATGCCCCGTTCGGGGGTATTTTTTGTTGTCCATATTCTCTGGAAAGGAGGATCCAATGGACTCGGACGATCTCGGAACGCCGGTGGGAGAGAAGATTGCAGTGTTCGATCGTGAACAGCTTCTCAAGCGACAGAGCGCCGCCTGGATGAAGGAGATCGAACTGGCAAACCTGCCGATCTTTGCCCGCCACGAGCTTTACGCCTGGCTCGACGGGCACCTCCCTGGGTGGGATGATCCCCCCTCGGCATTTGAGGGGAAGGCCGGCTCTGCTGACGAGTTGGCGCAGAAGCTCATCGCGGCTGGGAAAAACAGTCCGCGGCTCCTGTTCGAGATCCAGCTGTTCCACGCAGGTCTGCTCGATGATGTCGAGCGGACCATCAGGAGCGTGGCGCGTCGTGAGTCGCACAGCGAGGGCATGCGCCGTGTGATCTGCCTCGTCCTCTTCGTGCGCCGACACATACCGCTCCCCCCTCGCTGACCTGTCACTCGGGTCAGTTTTTTATTTAACTCGTTTTAAATTCGATACCGTTTATCCTGCCCAACGTGGCGATCGTGAGCGCGACAGAAGGGTTTGAGACGTTTTTTAATGTTAAACGATCACCAAACATATTTTGCAGAGGCGTCAAAAATTCATCTCCCCAAGACGGGGAAAACGAACTGATCCCGTCGAAATCAACAAGCACTTCTTCGTCTGGAGCAGCGGTCTTCATTGTCGGCAGAAAGGCCGCATAGGCTTCTTTCCCTGCCTGACGGGAGGTGAGCACAGAACCGAACTTTACGATATAAATAGTCATAGAATTAAAATTTCATGAGTGCCAAGGAACCGCGGATAGCCGCGTCCGATTTTTTAATCGTGAATGGAGATGCCCCTTTCCGAATGGAGAGAACGGCCGTCCCGGATTGAAAGGTAAAATCCACGCCGGCTTGCGTCAGCGCCTCATTCACATACTTCAGGCCATTGCCGCGATGTTCAGACGCCCGACTTGTAAGAACTTCGGTGAAGGCAACACGAAGGGCCTCTTCGTCGGTCTCTAATTTCGGCCTGACCAGACGCAACGTTGCGAGAATACCAACGCCGCGATCCGCGAGGACGATGATCCGTTTGCCAAGATCGTACGCAAAAAAGACACCTGGGACATCAGGCCAATTTCCAAGGTTGTGATCAAAAGAGTTATTTCCGATTTCTCCCGTCGCGGAAGAAATGAGGGAACTAAATGCTTGCCATGACCCATGCGTGTCCATTTCATGCGCCATTCGCTCGTGTCGTGTTTTAAATCGATCGCTGGTCGAACAATAAAAATCCGATTCTAAAGGCCATGGTTTTTCGGCTGCCGCCCACTCTTGCGCAAGACGGAAAAGACCTTTTGTCCTCTTTTCCAAATCCGCCAGCGCATACCGGCGATGACCTCCTGGTGTCAAGAAACTCGCCGTAAAAGAACCGTCATTATGCCAACGTCGGAGGGTCGCCTCAGTCACCCCTAAATAGCGTGCAGCCTCGCTAATCGATAGATTTTTTTTGCCGATATTAGCCATATATAAAGGCTATTCTACAATACTATACATATTTGTCAAATCTATCTAAATCTATACATATTAAGTGAATCTGACAAATAAAACTCCCTTCTGTCAGATTACCCGCGGCTTTAATGGTTAAAAACAAGTAAAATACCAGTAAAACTTGACTCGATTTCGAGATTTTATCGAATCGACAAACGAACCGGATTACTTGTATTGGGACAAAGCGAAGTACAAGCCAACTCCTGGTGGATTGAGTCATGAGCAAGCATGGTTTGCCGTAAAGCTCTCTCGGTTGTTTAGATTCCAGCCAGCGCCGATCAAACGTGACGATGGGAAGCTGTTCCAGTGGGTAAAGCTATCTGGATTTGAAAAATTTTGTCATGAGTTCGACATGAACACGGGCGGAGAACTTCTTACGTCCATCAGTGACCTCAAGCGCGAGGAACGGCAGCGGCTCATCTCAAAGGGGATTATGGATGAAGCAATTGCCTCATCTCAGCTTGAAGGGGCTGATACAGGTCGCGAATACGCTCGTAAGATGCTTCGTGAAGGGATCAAACCCCGGAACCAGGCCGATCGCATGATTTTGAATAACCACAATTTGTTGACGGACAAATTGCCAATTTGGTTGCGTTCGCAAACGACGAGGGAGAAAAGGACTTCATCTATGTTGCATTTTTGGATCGGATATCTGCATCCGTTCACCGACGGGAATGGCCGTTTGGCGCGCGTGATTTTTTATTGGTATCTCCTGAAAAAAAATTATTGGGCCTTCGCGTACCTTCCGTTGTCTGCCTGTATTAAGCGTTCAAAAAAAGCCTATACGATGGCGTATGTCTATACGGAACAGGACGAAGCCGACCTAACCTATTTTTTGTCTTATCAGTTTAAGAAAATTCGTGAGGCGAGTGCTGGATTCCAGGAATATCTCGCGAGACTCAGAAAATCCAATATCGAGATGGCTCGTGGTGCACGTATCAAGCTCAACCTGAACGAACGGCAAATTCAGCTCGTAAGGTATCTAAGCGGCAACAAGGACTACTACACCTCAATCAAAACACACACCTCTGTTCATGCTATTTCACGTGTTACAGCGATTAGCGATCTAAAAAAACTTCGCGAGAAGGGCTACCTGATTAAAAAGAGGGTTGGAAGAAATACGTATTACTACGGGACGGAAAAAATCGAGTCGCTTTTTTCGCACTAGACCCGACCCTCGGTACAGATCAGTTTTTGGCGAGCTGTTTTTTCTGGGGTGCCTAGAGGGAATCTCACTCGCTCGGTCGGGTTGGCACCGCCTTTCGCTCCTAAAGAGAGGTTTCCACCCCTCTTTAGATCTCCTCCGGCATCGGTGGGGAAACAACGTGTCCCCCCAAACCCCTTCCAGTTCGATTCCCTCCCATCACGCAAAAACGTCCCCTGTCGGGAACGTCTTTGCGTGGGGTGCCTAGAGGGAATCGAACCCTCATAGCCGGGACCACAACCCGGTGCACTAACCATTGTGCTATAGGCACCATGCGCGTTCGGCTGTACAGAATAGCGATCTGTTGGTTTGCTCCTATGCTCCTCGCTTCCGCCGGAGGCGGATCCCGCTTTGCGGGACAACCACCGCTTCCGTACGTTTCGCTGCGGTGCTCGTCGCGCACCAACATCTCATCTATTCTGTTCAGCCTCACTACTTAGCTTCCATTTTACAGGAAGATTCAGTGTTGGCGGAGCGTATCAAATTTTTGCCTGCGAATCAAGCCTCTCAGCCCTCTCAGCGGCTTTACAGCCGTCCCCGCACCCGATACTCTTTGGAGACTATGCGCACCCTCTCCCCATTTTTTATAGCTTTCCTGCTGGTTTTAGGGGCGGACTGCCTTCCAAACATCAGACCTCAGCCTGAAGTCATGACGACCGAGCCGGTCTCAGGCGTGCTCGGGGTTATTGAGTTTGTGGACGAGGAGACGAAAACGGTTGGTCTGACGCTTCCGGAAGGAGGAGGTGAAGAGATTGTCTTTGCAGAGACACTGGCAGTTGCCCCATCAAAAAATGGCTTGCTTGCTACTTCTCCTCTGGTGGTATTTGGATTTGGTCGTGCCTTTGAACAGACGTTCGAATGGCGGGTAAAAGATGAAGCGCAGAAGGTGATTGCAAAAGGATTTGCCATGACGCTCGCGAAAGAAACCGGCTGGTTCGGTCCATTCCGTTTTGAAATTTTCCTGCCCACACTTACGTCTACACCGTTCACACTCGAGTTGTACACGATTTCTGCGGACATGGGCCGCGAAGAAGACCTCGTACTGGTTCCTCTGCGTATTCTCTCCATAAAGACGACAACATTCCAGGTTTTTTTCCCAAACAGCCGGATGGGATCCACAACGGAGTGTCGAGATGTTTTCCCTGTCGCACGAACCGTCGCGGAAACCTCAGCTGTTGGCCGGGTTGCCATGCAAGAATTGTTGAAAGGTCCCACAGCCGCGGAGCGTCGACAGGGATATTTTAGCTCGCTGCCAAGCGGGGTTGAGCTCCTTTCGCTCGTGATCGGCAATAATGAAGCGCACGCGGACTTTAGTGGTGAGTTGAACCGCGTCGGAGGGGCCTGTCGCGTCATTTCTATTCGTGCACAGATCGAAGAAACTTTGCGGCAATTCCCTTCTGTTGGCCAAGTGACGATCAGCGTAGAAGGAGATACAAAGGATGCTCTACAGCCATAATTTGGCTGAATAGAGGTATTTTTAGCGCCTGTGAGCAACGAACCGTTGACAGGCGTTTTTTATTCCTGTAAGCTACCCGCCATTCCGAGCAAGAAGACCGTTCTCATGGGGAGTGCGGAAAGAATGTTCGGACTGTAGTACCCGGCCAAAACCAGAGGGGTAGAGGCCGGAATAACCCGCCCCTGAAGAGGGGCAACGGAGTGTTCGATGACGAGCAAGGGCATGACCGGCATGCACGCAGGCAAGAAGCTGAAGAGCCTCAAGCTGTCGGCGATCGTCGCGTTCATCTACGCGGCGGTCGCGGAGGCGGTGCAGGGCGCGATCGCGCAGTTCTACGGCGTGGCGCGCTCCACCTTCACCGTCGGGCAGAACAAGTACGTGGTCTTCACGGGCCCATACGCGTTCGTGCTCGACCGCATCACCGAGCTCAAGGACATGAGCGCGATCGTCATCTTCGCCCCGGCGAAGTACGCCGATGTAGCGCGCATCGTCTACCTCGAGCGCGGCGACACGAACGTGATCCTGCCGACCGATCTCAAGGAGATGATGCTCGCGAACGGCTGCTACACGCCGATCCGGCAGATCGCATCCTCGACGAGCGGCCAGCGGTTCTTCGCGGACGGCGACAAGTCGCTGAGCGCGGAGAACGTGAAGGCGTTCCTCGCCGCCGCGGCCCTCAAGATGTTCGACAAGGACGGGCAGCTCAAGGGGGCGGCGAAGGGCGTGCGGGTGAACCAGTTCCTCACCATCGAGAACGAGGACACCACGCTGCGGACCCTCGCCACCTGGGACAGGATCGGCGGGCTCGAGACGTACGTGATCGGCACGGTGAACCCGAGCAGGGATCCCGTCCGCCACGTTATCGCCGGCGACCACCTCTACCAGGTGGACTGCAAGAGCGGCAAGGCGCAGGCGATCAGCTTTAAGGCCCTCGTGCAGAACTTCGCAACCGGCACGCCGATCGCGTGGCACAACCTCGGTTCGTTCGCCAGCGAGGTGCAGGACATCGCGGCGGTTCGCCAGCACGACGGCAGCCTCGCGCTCATCGCCACCCTGGCGCCGGGTTCGGAGCACTACCTCGTGCCCATGACCATCGCGGTGAAGGGCGACCGGCTCACCGGCACCCTGAACATGGCGATGGCCACCAAGTGGGACGACAGCGCCCCGGGCATCGGCGGCTTCGTCGGCTTCCGCGGCGGCGTGGGGACCGAGGCGGTCTTCATCGACCACCTGAACGGCAAGGCGCTGAAGATCGTGCCGGCCGAGGAGGTCCCCGGGCTCGACAAGTTCGGCCCCTGGATCGACGCGGCCCCCACGGCCACGAGTCCCGGCGCGCAGCAGGCGCAGGCCTAGTCGCTGAGCGCGGCAACAAGGTCGTCGTCCTGAACTACTGGCCCCACACTTCGAAAGAGGTGTGGGGTCTTTTTATTTTCCATCCCTCCTTGATTTCAAGAATCAGTTCACATCAAACCTCCACGGCACGACAAATCTTCACCCATGGCTCTATTCCCAACAACCGAATAAGTGCTCGCATGGACAGCATCACATCCTTGTCACTCACCCACACACTTAATTGTTCACGCCGAAAACCGGAGGAGATGAGAAAGACGCGCAAACTCTGTCGTGCCTGGTTTGTGCCGACAGGAAAATCAAATATGACCAGGCATCGGTCTCCGGACAGGAGTTTGATTTTCGTCTCACGAATATGCCGCTTCATCTGTACCACGAGCGCATCCTTCGAGAGCAGGATGATCATTTTATTGCCCTGTTGACGATCCTTGAGTCAGTGTTGTTTTCGTAAATGGTGGAGAGCCTTCCAAATGTTCATACTGAAAATTCGCCGGACGCGATAGAGCCCAGGCAACAAGATCCATCTCGGCCAAAACATCTTCGATGATCTCTTGCGTCAAAGTTTTCATAAAGTGAGAGTGTAGAAAAATGAACAAAAGTGAACTTGTGCGCCGAGATCTATCAAGAAAACGGCAGTTTCACCCCGTCATTCGACGGGGTGAAATTTTAGAAAAGGAGTTTTTCTACAGCCTCAAAGTCTCTGACAGTAAATACTACCATATGGTGTATTTGGCTGTCAGTTTCGAATTCGAATAAAGCACCCTACATTCTATAATTCCTCAAACTTCCCGTTGACAATGACAACACGAGCGTTGACAAAAAGAGTTTTTTAGACTAGGATAGCGAGTTCGTTCCTTTTACAAAGGAGGACTACGTGGGGCTTATCTTTCTCGTTGCCGTCGCTCTTGGTTCGGTTGTTCTTGCAGTCTTCTTTGGGAAGGAGCTCCTGAAGAAGTTCCAGATCCTGCGGCGCTTCACCCATGCCGCCAAGGATCACGTCGTGACCTTCAATTGGGTTGGCGCGAGCCAAGCGAGGGGAAGGAAGCCTGGCATGCACAACATCGTTTTGCGCTCCGGCACGGGACAGCCATTTTCCGTGCTTGTGGGATTCGAACTGGTTCTGCGATCGTTTCGCGGGCTGGATCCCTACGGGTTCGCCCAATCGGACGAGCGCGGCGTAGTCGTGCTCGCGACCTATCTCGGTCGCGGTGCATGCACGTTCGTTTTTCTGGCGAATCGCGGGGCGGGTGACATTATCGCTTCCTCGACCCCAGACGATCAGCTCCTGCCGCCCGGCGCTCGTTATGATCCTCATAAATTTCAGACGTTTTGATGACGTCGGCGCAGGTTCGATCGGTACACAAGCCCTTCCATTGTTTCTTAATGGGGGGGCTTTTTCTCATCCGCTCGTTGCCCATTGACAGCGGGCCATCTTTCCCGTACCATCCCGCCCATCCGGAAGCAGAGGATCTTTCGGTGCTGCACTCCGCCCTTGGCAATCAGGCCGTGGCGGAATTACAACGCGTAGTCCATAACGAAAGCAGGCACTTTACATGCGAATCGTTGGCAGTGAGGGATCCAACGGTGGTAAAGGGAAGTCACTTTTGCTCAAGGTTTCAATGGAGCGCCGGGCGGCAGGAGCTGGACACGTCATCAAGGTGTCCGGGCCTCAGCCGATCGTGTTGAATCACCTCCGGAACCATGTGCCGGATCCGTTCCGGCAACTGCTCATGGTGGGGTTCAACCCGGACGATCTTCGGCAGATGGGGTGCCGGGTCGTCTCGACGGTCGAGATCGTCTACCTCCAGAACCAGATCGAGGCGGAGATCCAGATCCGGCCGGAAGACAATGTGCAGCTCGTGAGCCCGGGGTTTTGCTACCTCTCGCTCATCGGCTCACTGCTCGACGTGAACGTCGTCGCTGGAGCGTGCGGTTTCGAGCGGCCTTCGCTCGGTGACCTCGCGCAGCGTCTGCACACGGTCCTCTTCGACGAGAAGGGGTACGTGCGCGGAAGCGGAGGGCTCGTCAACACACTGCCTCTGCTCTCGCCGCAGGGGCCGTGGTGGCTGTATGGCTGGTCCAGCGAGCGGAATCTGCAAGGGCTTTTCCCCGTCAGGTACGCTTCGCCTGAGCATGCTCGGCTCATGGTCGTCGGGCGCGAAGTGGTGGTGAACGCGGTCATAGGCAGCAAGGGAAAGGATGTGCGCATGGTGACGTCGCGCGACATCATCGACCTGCTCGGTGAGGAACGCGGAAAGGACCCTGACTGGCGGCGCGTGCTCATCGGAGGGTCGCCGTCGGCCGTTTCCGACATCTCGGTCGAATCTGTCCGGAAGGAGCCGGCCGTGCTCGCGATCACGTTCGAGGAGGGAACGGTCAAACGCTTCTCCTTCGAACGCTACACGAGCACGATCGACCCGATCATCAACGATGGGCCGACCCCGTCTGCGGCGACGATCGTCCGGTTGCCGGAAGTCGTGTTCGGCGATCTGATCGACACCCCGCGTTCGATGCGCGTGCGTCGGAGCATCGCTCCCAGAGGACACGGGCGCGAACATCGCGTGCACGCCTAGTCCGCTCTTCTTCAGAGGTCGTTTCGTCCTGTACTCCAGGGCGCGACGACCTCTTTTTCTTTTCCCCGCGAACCTTTAAGATGAGGGCGATATGTCTGCAAAGAAAGATACTTTTTTCATTTTGGACGGCAATGCCCTCCTGCACCGTGCCTGGCATGCGCTTCCGCCACTCATGACGAAGAGCGGACGGGTGGTGAACGCGGCTTATGGCTTTGCGATGGTGCTTGAAAAAATGCTCGAACAGTTTCACCCCACCTATATGGCAGTCGCGTGGGACCTGCCCGGCAAGACCTTTCGTCATAAAGATTACGAAGCCTACAAAGCGCATCGCGAAAAAAAGGCCCAAGAGCTTTATGATCAGATTCCGCTCGTGCAGGACCTATTGAAAATCTACGGCATTCCTTCCCTTTCGGCTGAAGGGTACGAGGCGGATGACGTGATCGCCACTCTTGCGACAAAAGCCGGGCAGAAAAAAATAGAAACATTTGTGGTGACGGGCGATCTTGATAGTTTGCAGCTTGTCGATGAGTCCACGAAGGTCATTTTTTTCCAAAAAGGAATTTCCGAGACAAAAATTTACGACATCGCTGCGGTAAAGGAGCGCTATGGTCTCACTCCTGCGCAACTGATTGATTACAAAGCTCTGCGCGGGGATCCCTCGGACAATTTGCCCGGGGTTGCTGGGGTGGGAGAAAAGACGGCCGCGGAGCTTGTACAGCAGTTTGGGAGTGTGAAAGGAATTTTTGAGGCATTAAAGAATGAGGAAGTTCCCATCAAGTACGCAAAAAAACTTTCGGGCCACGAAGAACTTGCCCTCCAAACGCGCAGGCTCGTCGAGCTCGTGCACAACGTGCCTTTCCCATTTGCATTTGAGGACGCGCGGGTCACTCCCCCAAACCCCACAAAATTGATTCAGGTCTACCGTGATTTAGAATTTAAGAGTTTGCTCAGGAAATACAGCGCGGTTGAGGCGCCTCCGATGGAACAAAAACGCTCGAAGGTTCCTGGGCCTGTGGTGGAGATCGTTCGAGACTTAAAAAAATGGCAGAGTATTTGTGCGAATCTTTCTCAAGAGACGATCGGTGTTCAATTGGTAAAACGCACGAACAATCTTTTCGGCATTCCGCTCGCAGCAGCAGCTGTTTCTGACGGAACAACGACTGCTATCGTGGCAGACCCTACGACGGAACACCTTACAGCTCTCTTTGAAGCGCTGAAGGGCGCTGGGCAGGTGATAACCCATGATTTAAAGAGTCTGATGCACCTGACTTCGCGGCGCCCCGATACACGTTGGTTTGATCTCATGATCGCCTCCTATCTCTTAAATTCGGGGAGTCGGGCGCATGATCTTCCCTCTATCTTGAATGACCAGATTGAAATGAGGGTGCCAGAACTTTCCGACGCGTATGCCACGGAAAAAGAATATCTTCTCCTTGGGAATATCGTGAGCGCTTTTCCAAAACTTGCTGATACCATGGCAAAAAAGCTGGAAAAGGATGGGATGCGGGAGATATTTAATGAAATCGAAATGCCGCTCGTGCCCGTTTTGTACGACATGGAAGCCTCCGGAATTGAGGTTGATACGCAAGCGCTCGCCACTTTTTCAAAAACGCTCGCCAAAAAGTTGAAGAGCCTCGAATCACGCATTACGAAACTCGCGGGAGAAACGTTTAACGTCAATTCCCCTTCGCAACTCTCCGTTATTCTCTTTGAACGTCTCAAACTTTCAACCAAGGGTATTAAAAAAACCATTGGCGGATTTTCTACGGCGGCTTCCGAGCTCGAGAAGCTCGTGGACGCGCATGAAATCATTCCGCTCTTGTCCGAATACCGTGAACTCGCGAAACTTCAGTCGACGTATGTCGAAGCCCTGCCGGTTCTCGTGAGCAAGGATGGGCGGATTCACACGACGTATAATCAGACGATCGCCGCCACGGGCCGTCTTTCTTCTTCCAATCCGAATTTGCAGAATATTCCGATCCGCAGCGAGCTTAGTAACGAGATTCGCAAAGCGTTTGTGGCGGGAAAAGGGCAACGGCTTGTCGCGGCAGATTATTCACAGCTCGAACTCCGCATCGCGGCAGTCGTCGCAAAAGACGAAGCGTTTACTCGTGCCTTTCGCGAAGGGGCGGACATTCACACGCGCACCGCGGCCGAGGTGTGGGGCATTCCCGAGGACAACGTTACGCAAAACCAACGCAGCGCGGCGAAGGCGATCAACTTTGGCCTCCTCTATGGCATGGGTCCGCGCTCGCTTGCACGCTCGACGGGCATGAATTTTGAAGAAGCGAAGGGATTTATCGAACGTTATTTTGCCGTGCATCCCGCGCTCGAGGCGTACATGGATGCGATGAAACTTCAGGCACATGAAAAGGGATATGTTGAGACACCGTTTGGGCGTCGCCGGTATTTTCCGGAGATCCATTCTGGAGTGCCGCAACTGGTGGCATCGGCGGAGCGCATGGCAATCAATATGCCGATTCAAGGGGCAGAGGCCGACATTATTAAGAAAGCTATGATTGCGCTCAATGGATGGTTGAAGCAGAGCGCGTGGCCGGCGCGAATGCTTTTGCAAGTGCACGATGAACTCGTGCTTGAAGTGAGCGAAGAGGCTGTGACGCAAGTGGCAAAAGGGCTCAAGGAAATGATGGAAGGAGTCGTGCAGTGGGAGGTGCCGCTCGCAGTTGAGGTGGAGGCAGGAAAAAATTGGGGAGAGATGAAATCGGTATGATCATTTTCGTTTACGGAGAAGATGCTTATCGCGCCCAAGAAAAAGTCCGCACGCTACGCGAAGCTTTTGTGAAGAAATTCGATCCGACAGGACTCAATCTTTCGCTCTTTCCCGCCGCGGATACACAAGAATTGGATCTAGGGACTATTCTGCAAGCCGCCCGCAGTCTTCCCTTCCTTTCTTCTCGTCGATGTGTCGTGGTGCGCGACCTGCTTGATGCTGTGCGCAAGGACAACCAAGCGCTCTGGGAGGAAGGACTTTTAAAGATTCCTGACACGACGATTTTTATCGCCGTTGATTCTTTGGATGTGAAGGCCATGGAGAAGCATCGTTTGTTTAAGCACGTGAAAGAGCACGGGAAAGATGTTCATGCCTATCCGTTTCCAGAATTTTCTCCTGACGAAGTGAATCGCTGGGTTACAACCCATGTGAGCGAACATGGTGGGTCGATCGCACCAGATGCATTGCGTCTTCTCGTGGAACGGGTGGGAACAGACACCTGGCAACTCAGCCAAGAGATTTCCAAACTTACGGCATTCGCTCAAAAGCAGCCAATCACGAACGCAATGGTTCAAACCATGGTGGCCCCCTCGTTTGAGGGTGAAATTTTTGCCTTGATGGATGCGGTGGGCCAAAAGCGGACAGGAGAGGCTTTGAAGAAATTGCAGGTGGAGCGTGCCGCGGGAGCCAATGACATGTACCTGTTCACCATGCTGACACGCCAGGTGCGACTTCTTCTTGGGGCTCGGAGTCTTCTTGAGATAAACCCACGTGTCAGCTCGCAAGAAGTCGCTCAAGAAATCGGCGTCCATCCGTTTGTGGCTGGAAAGGTGTTGGGACAGGCACGTGCGTACACGATAGACGTCCTTCGCGAAGCGCACCAGGCCCTTTTCCATTTTGATGCCGCCATGAAATCTGGCCAGGCGTCGGCGGAAGAAGGAGTAGACATCGTGACGACACAGTTGTTGCAATAGAACGAAATACAAAAAAGAGACCGGTGGGGTCTCTTTTTGTTATGCCTTGGCGGCGACGTTAAGCTTCTTCATGAGGCGCGATTTGTAACGGCCGACGGTATTTTTTTTGAGGATCCCGTGGGCGTGCGCTTTGTCGAGTTTCTTTGAGAGGGCCTTCGCAGTCTCTTGGGCCTCTTTTGTTTTTTTGGCAGTCATGAGTTTGCGAAATTGGACGCGCAAAGAATCAATTTCAGCCGTCGCAATCTTATTGCGCTGAGCATTTTTAATGCTCTGTCGGAGCGCCTTCTTGGCATTTTCCATGTTTGGCATAGGTGTTTCGTTCCCTAACTTAGGGGTCCACAGGAGGAATGAATTCAATGTGCGGGCAGTATAAAGGATCACGTCGGGAAGGTCAAGGCTAGCGTTGTCAACCAGCAAACATGTCACACATCCGAGCCGCACGCTCGGATTTTTGTTTATTCGACCACAGGTCGTTCAATTTCGACGGGTTCGAATTGCTGGCCTACCTTTCCTTCCGTAATCCGAATAACGTCCTTATCAATTTTCCCAAACTCTTTGGACGCCAGATTGTACTGATTGGCAGCGGTGGAAAGATGCTTTCCCACGCTTTGAAAATAGCCGGTATAGGCCTCGAGGTGCTTTCCAAGTTCCATGACACGCTGTCGGATTTCTTGAGCCCGTTCCTCGATTTTAAGTGCCTTTAGACCTTGCAAGACCGTCTGCAAATAGGCAAGAAAAGATGTTGGAGACACCACAATGACATGATATTGGGAAGCGGCACGCTGAAGAATATTTTCCGTGTCTTCTCCAACAACCCCGATTTTATTGATGAGCAGGTCATAATAAATCGCTTCATGCGGGATGAACATGAACGCGAAATCAACCGTTCCCTCTTCTGGACGGATGTATTTGGACGTTTCCTTGATACGTAGTTTTAAGTCGTTGAGGAAAAGTTTTTCCAAGCGATCCTTTTCTGACGGATTGTTCTCAACAGCAAGGCGATTGTAGTTTTCTAAACTAAACTTTGAATCAATAGGAACAATCTTTTCTTTAACAAACACAGCCGCGTCAACAATTTCACCATCTTTAAATTTGAACTGCATTTCAAAACTTTCGGGCGGCAAACTGTTTCGCAATACCGTTTCAAGAAAATATTCACCGAGAATTCCCCGTTGTTTAGGATTTTTTAAAATGTTTTGGAGGTCAGCAAGTTGGGAACCAAAATCCAGAATTTGTTTCTGTGTTGTTTGGAACTCACCTGACTGTTCTTTAAATTGGGTTGTAAATTGGGTGACAAGTGTTTGGATCATGTCGCTTGTCTGGCGAAGGTTACCTTGCAATTGGGTTGATTGATCGTTTGAACTGCGAAAAAGCCGGTCATGGATTGAATCGAGTTTCTGCTGGTCCTCCTGCCTCTGCTGGGTGATCACCTGTTCCATATCACGCCTCATCTGCTTGAGTTCGTTGATCACCGTAAGACTCTCTTGGGAATTGTTTGTTCCTTTTTGATTACGCCTTGAGAAGAAATAGAAAATGAGACCTGCGCCGAGAAGGAAAAGAAGGGCTAATATAACCTGCTGTTGCGTCATAATTCATTGACGATGATGGTACTTTTCCGTATGATCTTGGCACCTGTCCGGCCAGTATACCCGGTACTACAACTTCGACAACATACTGGCTGTTAGATCCAAAAATTCAGGACGACCGTTCTGTAAAGGACAGCGATACAGGGCCGGGTTGTAGTACAGGGTATAGCACTGCGTTTCGTTCGTACCAGTTTATTACTCTTTAAACGTTTTACGACACATAGGTGCATAACATGTGAATTGTGAATAAGTTCACAAGTCATCCACAGGGCACTCATCTGCCCTCATAGTTTCAGCCATAGGCTGATCCGCCTACGGCGTACAATGGATCACTTTCGTTATATTGCCCGTGTATTATCATACAGGCTCTCATTCCTCGGAATCGTAAATAAAATTTCATTTACGTTTCTCTCGGAATTTCGCCCCTGTAGCTCAACGGATAGAGCAAATCCGTCCTAAGGATGAGATGGGGGTTCAATTCCCTCCGGGGGCACCAGCCTTCGCTAAAGCTTCGGCTGGCGGGGCCAGAAAGTTTCACATGCAACATGGGCCGATCCAGCCAAAGGCTGGTCAGCCTTCGGCTGAAGCTCATACATCCGGCTGGCAGTACCAGGTAGTGCGCGAACATTGAAATTTATGGGCCGATAGCTCAGTTGGTAGAGCGCTGCATTCGCATTGCAGAGGTCTGGGGTTCGACTCCCCATCGGTCCACCATCCCACTCCGCCCTTCCTCCTTCGCTCTGACAAGTCAGAGCTACGGAAGGACAGGTCGGGCTACGTTGGGGATAATGGTACGAATGTAAAAGTGGGATGCCCCTAACGAAGCTCGAGCAACGCGAGAGCGAAGTGGGGCAAACATATGTTTACAGCTTATATCCTACAAAGCGAAATTGATGGGAGATACTACTACGGTTTCACGAAACAAAATATTCATGATCGATTAAATGAACACAATGACGGTAAATCCAGCTATACGAATAAATACAAACCATGGACCCTGGTTTGGTTCGGAACATTCTCATCAGAGAAACAAGCTAGAAATTTCGAGCGTTATCTCAAAACACCTTCAGGTCACGTTTTTTCACGAAAACGACTTGTTTAGGTTCTGCTAACGCCAACCTATTTTGGGGGATGAACGGACCGTAAATCAAATCTGGCCAGTAATGATTCGATAATAGTTTCACGTGAAAATATATAATTGTCCACGATAGTGTGGACAATTATTTTTAACTGTGGATAAACAGTTAACTGAGGATAAAGTAACGCTATTTTTTCGAACAAAACTGCTATTAATGTAAGAAAATTATTATTTTTTGGCTTAAATTAGCATAAATATAGTTTGACGACATATTGTATTCATGGTAAAATGTGCGCAAGGTCCAAAGTGTATGTACCCAACAACTCTGACCTTGTTACTTGTGGGGTTTTTTATATGGTCGAATTCAGCGCTTGCCGCTATGTCTTCGACTAATTATCGAATTGACTGGGACACGGTGGGAGCAGGTGGTTCAGATTCGAGTTCTTCAGCGACTTACCAGCTGAGAGATACGATCGGAAATACTTCAATCGGAGGATCATCGAGTGCAACGTACGATTTAAACGCCGGATATCGAGGGGGAGTCTTCGACAGAGTCGTTGCCTTTGATCTTTACGCTCAAACGGGTTCAAACACAACCGCAATCTCACTCTCAAGCACAACGATTACCGTAGGAAGCACCTCCACATTTTCTGTGGGGGATTTTGTTGCCCTCATTCAAGATAAAGGCGCCTCACAGGTTTCTGCTGTCGGAGAAATTGTCTCGATTGGAGCCAGCTCACTCACGGTTGATGAGTTAAAAAATGCTGGTGTTGCGCCAACGATTGATGGAACGAATGACTTTGTCTACAAACTGTCTGGCACGATAATCAATTTTGGTTCAATCAACAGTTTAACGGTCGGATCCGGCATTATCGCTATGAACGCCACAGTTGATAATGACGCTGGATATAGTATTCAGGTTTACGATGACGGGAATCTTCGCTCGGGGGGCAATGACATTAACGATGTGTCTGACGGTACTGTTTCTGTCGGGGCTGAGGAATATGGCGCGAGATCCTCGGATACCTCGGTCGCGGGTTCCACATTTGATTCGCAGGAAACCGCATTCACGACATCGATGCAAACAGTCGTGGATGAGTCACAAGGAGGATTTGAACGAAGAAACTTTTTAACCCTGAAGGTTTCCGTGACGCCGTCGACGCCGCAGATTGGTACGTATAGTCACTCCATCTCCTTCATTCTGTCAGGAAATTTTTAATATGAAGGCCCACGTTTTCTTTGTCGTGATGATGCTCTGCCTTCTTTTTCCGGGCAGAATTTTTGCCGTTTCTGTTGCGCCATCACTGATCGAAATAGAAGCAGAGCGTGGAGAAGAAATTTCATCTTCTTTCACATTAATTAACCCTTCCGCCGAACCTGAAACATATTATTTTCGCACTATAAAATTTGAGACAAATGCAGAGAACGGACGGCCTCAATTTCTCCCGAACGATCGAGAGAATCTTCCCTCGTGGATGAGGTTTGAATCAACCTCCTTCACAGTTGCTCCTCATACACAAATCGCCATGCCATTTACAGTTGTTATTCCACCAGGAACTCCTTCAGGTGGTTATTACGCCGCCATTTTAGTATCTGAAACACCTTCCGAAATTGTGGCTGCGAATGGGGCTTCTGTTGAGGCATCGGTTGCGGTACTGGTCTTGTTAACAGTGGAAGGTGAAACAGAGCGTCGAGGAGCGCTTCTTGATCTTCAGTCGCCAACGGAAGGAAAGTGGCTTACAACCCTGCATGGTTCTTTCTCGTTTCGGATACAGAATCAGGGCAATGTTCACTTTGAGCCGAAAGGACGTCTTGAGATTCGAGATTTTTTTGGGAGAAAAGTTTTAGTCGCGCCTGTGAATCAGGAAGGTGGCCGTGTTTTGCCGGGCACCACCCGAATGTTTTCCGCCTCTTTTGGCCCGCAAGAAAAGTTGAATTTTTGGGACACGGTTCGTGTGCAAATTCAGACGTTTGCAGTGGGTCCTGTGCGTGCGGTGCTCGTGCTCGATGAGGGGCTTCAGGAGACAGCGTCTGCAGATTTTGGATTTTGGATGCTGCCCTGGCAGAGCCTGCTCGTGTTTGTTGGATTGGCGGTCGTCGCGGTGATCGTACCAAGACGGTTTAGAAAAAAATAAGAATTGTGTGGGGGACTATTTAAAACGCATTGGGTTGGCGGCATTCGTCGCGGTGATTTTCACAGCGATGGTTGCGGCCACTCCAGCCCACGCAGCGACGGTGACGGCGGCAAATGACCGACCCTCCGCTCTCAGTGCGGGCCAAACGGCAGAGCATACGTTGACCTTTACAACTCCAACAGGTGCGACGGCTGGCACGACCATCACCGTCACCTTTGATGCACCGTTTAACACCGCGAGCATTGTCGAAGACGACATTGATATCGCGGATGACGGAATCGATCTCACCACGAGTGCCTCTGCGTGTCCTGCCGCAGAAACCTCGGTGGCGATTGCCTCCGATGTGATTACGTTCACGCTCTGCGCGGGGACGACCATTACGGCTGGAAGCATTATCACGGTGGAGGTTGGTACGATCGCGACGAGTTCGGGAACAGGCGTGAATCGCATCACTAATCCTTCCGGTGCC
>Ga0076000_113_pt1 | contig 20024 bp, 20 predicted proteins | sample RifGroA2_FD_68046 | JGI IMG/M metagenome (GOLD analysis project Ga0076000, IMG submission 68046) | Parcubacteria (Uhrbacteria) bacterium GW2011_GWA2_53_10 | reverse complement strand
GTCTTGCTCTCAGCGACCGAAGCTCTCGGCCGCTCTTTTTTATCTTGACCGACAGGCGAGAATAAGATATTCTTTTCGCACATTTTGCGGCACGCGGGCCCTTAGCTCAGCTGGTAGAGCGCTTCCATGGCATGGAAGAGGTCAAGAGTTCGATTCTCTTAGGGTCCACCATCGCACTCCACCCTTCCTCCTTCGCTCTGACAAGTCAGAGCTACGGAAGGACAGGTCGGGCTACGTTGGGGATAATGGTACGAATGTAAAAGTGGGATGCCCCCAACGAAGCTCTCGCCGTGCGAGAGCGAAGTGGGACAAAAAATTATGCTTCAAGTCGGTATCGTAGGTCTCCCAAACGTCGGCAAATCCACCCTCTTCAAGACGCTCACCAAAAAACAGGTGCCGTGCGAGAATTTTCCGTTCTGCACGATCGAGCCGAATGTGGGGGTTGTGGAAGTGCCAGATGATCGGTTGCACCAACTCGCACGCGTTTCTCAATCGGAAAAAATCATTCCGACCGCGATTGAATTCGTGGATATCGCCGGCATTGTCAAGGGGGCGCACAAGGGCGAAGGGCTCGGGAACAAATTTTTGGCGAATATCCGAGAGGTGGACATGATCGTGCATGTCGTCCGCGCCTTCCAGGACCCGAATGTCATCCATGTGGACGGCACTGTGGATCCGGTGCGAGACGCCGAGACGATCGAGATCGAGCTCGCCATGGCTGATCTCGAAACGGTGCAGAAGCGACTCGATGCCGTGCGGGGGAAGATGAAAGCATGCCGGACGAAAGAATTGGAAAAAGAAGAATCCGCGCTCGCAAAGATTTTTGCCGCTCTGGAGGTGGGCAAGATGGCGCAAACCGTTACGCTTGATGAAGAGGAGACGGATGCGGTGAAAGGCATGTTGCTCTTGAGTCGCAAGCCAATTTTGTATGTCGTAAACGTCGATGAAACCGCGGCGGCTGATCCGCATTGGAAGAGTCCTCTTGGAGCTGACCGTTTGGCGCTCCCCATTAGTATCAAAGTCGAGTCCGAAATCGTTGAGATGGCTCCAGAAGATCAAAAAACGTTTTTGACCGAGCTCGGGCTCAAGCAATCAGGTCTTGATCGGCTGATCGTGAAAGCCTACGAGCTCTTGAACCTTCTGACCTACTTCACGTCAGGGGAAAAGGAATCACGTGCCTGGACGATTCATAAAGGGACGAAAGCCCCGCAAGCAGCTGGAGTGATTCACACGGATTTTGAGAAGGGATTCATCCGAGCAGAGATCATTGATTGGAAAGATTTTATGGAATTGGGAGAAGCGAAGTCAAAAGAAGTCGGAAAGCTTCGCATCGAAGGGAAAGAATATGTGATGCGGGATGGGGACACATGTCATTTCCGCATCGCGACGTGATGCCGGTTAAACTTTTTTCATGAGGAGAATTTCACGTGCGACACGTTGGTCCTTCCGTCGATAGAAGAGACCGCCGGAGGGAGTGAGCTGGTGGAAGGCGGAAGGGGCGGAAGAGGGAAGAGGGTCGAGGACTATCAGTCCAGCTTTTTGAACGATCTCTTTATCCATCACATAGATAATTTCTTTTTCGCGAAGATAGGCAGGGAACGCGGCAACGATCTGGCTGTGTGGTTTGAGAATTTTTGCAATGGCGGAGAACGATCTGGTGTAGAGAGTTTTCAGTTGCTCAACTGTTTTAAAGAGATCTGTGGCGCTTTGACGGCCTGCACCCGGGGGGCCGAGGAATGTTTCGGTTATAACGGTATCAACGGGATGCAAAATATGTTTGGAGAGATCTTCCGCGGCGGAGAGAAAAATACGCGGAAGCGTGCTCGCTTTTGCAAGCACATGTCGTAAGTTTTCCTCGGTGTCCCTCACTGCCTTGGGTGAAATATCCGAACCAATGACCTGTTGGTATCCCATGAGAGCGGCTTCCATGGGAATGGTTCCCGAGCCGCAGAATGGATCGAGGAGCGTCGTCTTTTCTGGATCGGTTCCGGAAAGATTAATCATGATCCGAGCGAGTTTAGGAGGGAGCATGCCGGAACGCGCGTCGCGAGCAGGGCGTCCAAAATCTCGCTTGGACCATTCTTTGTATCCTTGCACGGTTTGCGTTTGTCCAACCAGTATTCCATTTGGTGCTGCAATCAAGACGAATTCACCCCCAGAATCCAGTAAATGATTTTCCACGACAATGACCGATGACAGCGCTTGGGCACGCGAGGAAACGTAACGCGACGAGACCCCTGCATTTTTCAACCGGCGTTTCACTTCCAATCCAATTGTTTGAAGTCGTCGTTTGAGATTTTCAAGCAAACGTGGATTTCCTCCATTATAGACACTCATTCCAAAATTCACTTTTCCCGTTCCTCCTGTCGGAATGAAAGCCGCGATCAGGTCCGCAAGTTCAGGCTCGTTGACTCCCATCGTCTCACCCACCACCTGTCCAATTTTGATGATCCCAGCAAGACGATCCTGAAGCTGTTCCAACGTCATCTTTTCAGGTTTTTCGAGTAGGAGGATTTCATTCGTCGCTCGCGAATAATCAAGGTCGGAACCTAAAACAGCCGCTGTTTCAGCGAGCGAGAGGATGGGCTGGCTTCCAAAGACAAGGAATAACATGTCCCCGATCATACCTGCTCTCTCCTTGACCGTCCAGCCATTATTGGCTAAGCTGCGCCTACTAATTATTCTCTGTCCAAGGCCAGAAATGGCCGTTCCCCCTTGTGGCGGGACCAGAATGTATGAAATACGAACTTCTTTATATCATGCCTCCCCAGTACACTGACGAGGAAACGAACGGTGTCATGGAAAAGGTGGCCGCCCTCGTGCAAAAGACGGGTGGCAGCGTGACCCGACACGAGAATCTCGGGCGTTTGAAGCTTGCCTATCCGATCAAACAGGCACGCCATGGAACCTACGTGCTCGCGCACATCGAAGCGGAGGCTTCGATGGTGAAAAATTTCGATCGCCAGCTGCGCCTTTCCGAGGACCTTGCACTGCGCCACCAGATCGTGACTATGCCGAAAGGTTCGGAAGGAAAAAAGTTTCAACTGACGGCCTATGTTGCGCCGCTCACAGAAGAAGCACGCCGTGAACGCGTGGGAGACGGTCCCTCCATGCGACCAAAACCACCGGTCGCGCCTATCCCGATGCGCAAAGAGGAAGCATCCTTTACGATTGCCGAGCTTGATAAGAAGCTCGATGAAATTTTGGAGAACGACGTTTCAAAGGGCGTCTAATCGATTATGTATAGCTTAAATCGCGCCATGCTTTTGGGGAACGTGACTCGCGATCCAGAGGTCCGTCAGACGACATCTGGGCAGACAGTGTGTTCCTTTGGTGTCGCAACAAACCGTGCCTGGACAGATGCGTCCGGTGCAAAGCAGGAGCAAGCAGAATTTCATAACATCGTCGCGTGGGGAAAACTCGCAGAAATTTGCCGACAGTACATGACCAAGGGTCGCAAAGTCTACGTGGAAGGACGATTGCAGACACGTGACTGGCAAGGCCAGGATGGAGTGAAGCGTTTTCGGACGGAAATTGTGGCCGACAACGTGATCTTACTTGATCGACCAGCCGGTGGAGCTCCTGCGGCGTTCCGAGCGAACGAGACAGCGGCGGCAGCGTCCGCGACCTCGACCACCCCAGCACCAAAAGTTGTTGATGAACCAGCCGTGAATCCAGACGAAGAAATTAAAGTTGAAGATATTCCGTTTTAAGTATCTGTAGTGAGTTTATCGAACTATGGCAATGACAAACCAACCTCTCAAAAAAGCACGACAGTGTTACTTCTGTCTCAATAATGTTCAGGACATTGATTATAAGGACACACAACTCTTACGCCGTTTTCTTTCTTCCTTTGCGAAGATCGTGCCGCGTAAGCGCAGTGGGGTGTGTGCCTCACACCAACGCGTGGTTGCAAATGCGATCAAGCGTGCCCGCGTGATGGCATTGCTGCCCTTCGTGCAGAAGTAATTATCAGCCCTCCACCCATTGTCGGAACCGGCGATCGTCTGGCTCCAGCGGCCAGCCGTCGCCTGCTCTCTCTGCATTCGGACCCTCGACAAGCTCGGGGCCAAGCTCCGAATGCCTCCGAGGGCTTCCTCCAATAGGTGGAGGGCTTTGCGTATGATCGAGCCGCAACGCATCGCAGAAGAACGCCAGAAGATCAATGACACGATCCGTGCCTTTTTTCGTTTACGTGATTATATCGAAGTGGAAACACCAACCCTTGTCGCGAGTCCAGACTTGGCACCCAACTTTACCTATTTCGAAACAACCCTCATTGCTCCAGGAGAGAAATCACACCAAGGAGCGCTCATCACGAGTCCAGAATTCTCCATGAAGAAGTTGTTGGGAGAGGGACTAGAAAAAATCTTTACGTTTGCACGCGTATTTCGAAATTTCGAGGCTTTGGGCGGCTTCCATAACCCAGAATTTACGATGCTTGAGTGGTACACACAAGGGAAGGATTATGTCGCGATGATGGATGAGACAGAAACACTGGTGCGGGAGGTCTGCGCGGCCTTTGGCCGAAATTTTCCTACATTCAAACGTGTCCGTGTGCGCGATCTTTTGCTTGAAACTGCGGGAGTCGATCTCGATGGCGCTGATAAAGCAGCATTGCAGACCGCGTGTGTGCGCCTCAAGATTTCCACAGACTCCTCGGACACGGAGAGCGATCTTTTTTATCGCCTCTTTCTTGCAAAAGCCGAGCCAACGATCGGAAAAGAACCCACCTTTCTCTATGAGTATCCCTTATGTCAGGCTGCGCTGGCCGCAAAAACACCGGATGGGAAGTACGCGCAGCGCGTCGAGCTTTATATGGAAGGAATCGAACTTTCGAATGGGTTTACAGAATTGACGGACCCCGTTGAGCAACGAGCCCGATTTGCCTCCGAACTCGCCGAACGACGCACAAATGGGAAGCCGACCTTTCCCATTGACGAGGAACTCCTCCGGCTGTTACCATCCGTCCGTCAACCGACGTTTGGGAATGCTCTGGGGGTCGATCGGCTGCATATGATTGTCACAGGACGCTCGAGAATAGAAGCCGTTTTGTTGTTTCCCGCGTCGGAATTGTTTTAATCCCCATCTACCTTCTACCATCTACATCCCACACCTATGTCTCCCAACGAAATCAAAAAAGGAACGGTGATCCGTTACGAAGGCGATCTTTGGATCGTCGTGGATTTCCAGCGGGTCAGTCCGGGAAAGGGAAGCTCGTTCGTACGTACAAAGATGAAGAGCCTCAAGACCGGCAAGGTTGTGGAGAACAACTTTAAATCGTCTGATTCGCTGGATTTCGAAGACGTGCAGTACCGCCGCATGCAGTACCTCTACAATGACGGCAACCTGTACACGTTCATGGACAATACGAATTACGAGCAGGTGTCGCTCTCCAAAACGGACTTGGGCGACGATGCGAAATATCTAAAGGAAGGGCTTGAAGTGAAAGTAGTCCTGCACGACGCGCAGGCGCTCACGATCGAGCTTCCGAACAAGATCGAATATACGGTCAAGGTTACGGAGCCGGCAGTGAAAGGCGATACCGCCTCGGGGAACGTATCGAAAGACGCGGAGCTCGATAACGGGCTCAAGGTGCGCGTGCCGATCTTCATCCAGGAAGGCGATCAGATCATGGTCAACACGGAGAGCGGCGAGTACGTAGAACGCGTCGCGAAGTAAAAACAAAAAAACGCGTCTAGGATATACGTAGTTTCTTGACGCGGGGGAAAGTGCTATTGTGGACGCACTATTCATTTTCAAGCTATGTCTGAACGCATTGGTCCATCAAAGATGTATTTTCAAGAGGCGCGTCGAGCCGTTTCGGCTGAGAAAAAGAAGGAAGAGGTCGAACAGGAACCGGAGCAGAGTCGAAGAAAGAATCAGATGGAGACAGTCCAAGAACAGATCATGGAGTTAGAAAAAGACCAAGAATTGCCGTCGTTGAATGCGCGGGAGCGCCAGGCGATTGAGACGGCTCTTCTGTCGAAGCGAGAAGAGCAAGCGCAGCTTAAAGAAGATTTCGTACAAGCTCGGCGTGCCGCACGTAAACTTTCGGGTGAACGAAGGGAACAAACAAAAGCAGAGATCGAGAGAAATTTGGAACAACGCGTCACAGACACGGAATCGCTTATTGCGTTTACAGAAACTCTAATGAGCGACACACGCGACTATGCGGTTGGGAGCCGCGTGGCAGAATTCTCCAAACTTTTAACGCAGACGGCCTGGGGCACGGGTGGATTTGAGAAGCGACTCGCTTCCCTCTATGCCAATAATCCGGATGAGCTACCTTCGCAGTTAAGGCAGCATGTTGAAAAAGCTGTTGAACAGTGGAAAAAAACCCAGGCGGATGCGCAATTGGAAGCTTCCTCCCTTCGAGGCGCCGCTCTGGAAGTGTATGGAAGAGACGTCCGTAAAGAATGGCAAGACAAAGACGTGAAAACGTTTGTGAAGGACTGGGCAGCCTCTGGCGCGACCGATTTGGATATCCGAGATGCTGAATCCATCGCTTTTTTACTTCGAGACACCACGTTTGGTTCTGCGGTTGCAAACCCCGAGCAGGTACGGGCGGGTCTTGCAGTGGTTTTGGGATCAGAAAAAATGAGCGGTGAGCGGCATTCTGGCGATCTTACTCGTCGTGTATTTACATGGCGCGTCGTCACCGAGCCCCGACTCAGGAGTCTGGCTGACAAATCGAACAACAAAGAAGGATGGCGCAGCCTTTTTGAAATTACCCGATATTATGGGGACAAACCCAAAGTATTTGCAGAAATGATTGATCGTCATTTCTCAAAACTTACCTCTCCAGAAAGAGACGAGCTCAAAACAACATTGGCCGAGAATCGTCATTTGATCGATTCTCGCGATAACACGGATCGAGGGAATACTTGGCATACGCGCGAACAGGAACTTTTTGAGTTTTCACAAGAAACCGAATTTTGGATGCGAGATGCCGCAGAACGCGTGAAGGAAACAAATGAAATTCTTTTTGATGCGGAACGCCTGAAAACAGGCTATGGGAAACGCGTGCAGGCGGAAGTCCAGGGTGCATACGAAAAAAAGCTGCATGCGGAAGTCCCATGGATGGATAAGGCGATCCAGACAATCGGCGGTTTTTCTACGAATTTTGAGGCTTTGCGCGAGGAACGCGACCTGCTCGCGGAGACGTTCCTGGAGAAAGGGCGAATCCGTTCGGTAGAAACCATTGATCCGAAAGCTGCGGGGAAGGCGGTTAAGGATTTGCGGGAAGTGGCGGAACGTATGAAGCGCACGAGGGCCGGCTTGGCAGATCAAACAAAGGGCATGGATTCTCGGATGACGCCGATTGAGCGTTCCGATGTTCAAGACAGGCTTGCGCGTGAATTTTGGGATACGGTGGAGGAGCGAAAATTGTGGTCTGTGGAACAGAGAATCAAATGGCTTCAGGGGACGATAAACGACAAGCGCGAACCAAGACATGACCAAAAGGGTTTTTCCAGTGTAGATGAGCGACTTTCGAAACAGCTAGAGACGACCCGGGATCTCCTGGAACAATTGCGAAGGAGTGGAAAAGAAGAAGCGGACAGTGCTGTCAGGAAATTTTTGCCTTCTTCCAAAATTCAAGAAACACGCGGAGAAATAAAACAGCTTTTAGAGCGGGTCTCGGCTTTTCAAAAGGAGGGGCACGGGCAGGAGATTGATGGATGGATACAGAGTTTGCATATGTCGGTCCGCGAAGAACGCAAGCGTATTCAAGAAGATGCTAAAGACTTTTCCAGTCGCGCGAGGGAACTTGAAAAAAAAGCGAACGCATTAGAAAAGGAGCGTGATCTTCTCAAAAAGAAGACTCTTGTCTTGGGAAAGACGGGCAAGATGAATCAACTCCAATCACGCATAGAAACACTCCAACGGGAATCGGAAGAGATACGAGAAAAGAGTGAGGCTATGAACAAGAGAGACAGTGCGTTATACGACCTCGAAAGTTTGACGACAAGAAGCTGAAGGGGTGTTTGTTATTCTGCGCAAGAGGGGACAGGGGTCGGGGGTGAATGCCTAAAGCCAAAATTTCTTTTTTATTCAACTGTTTTAGATTCTAGCATTTCCCATGAGAATAGAAAAAATTGCGTGAACGTGTCACTCACGGCTTTTGACTTCACAATTAAGCAATATGGCTCGCCATTTTCAAAAGAGAAAAAAGCAATTTTGTTTCCATAAATTGTCACGGAGCAGGTAAATGGAAATTTTTTGTTCAAATAACGCACTTCACGAAGCGCATTTGATTTCAGATATTCACTGGCACTGGCCGGTAGAATAAGTTTTGTAAACACGCCAAGGTCTTCCCGTTGCTTAAGCCAGTTTGGAAAATATTTTGGCAGGTATTCGAGTAATTCCGGCTGTGATGTTGCGAAGATTTGTTTAATTTTTTTATCTTTGAGCGTTTCCAATATATCTTCCAGCCCGATTTTTATGCCATTGATGCCGGTATGCAGTTTTGCCACCGGTGCATCTATATTCTTGGCGGTCAATGCGCGTATTTCCGGCATGATACTCTCTATGATCCCCTCTTTTTGCTTCAAAGCGTTGATAAGTCTGTTTGGACTTTCGGCAGTAAAATAGGCAACATTGTTTTTTTTGAATTGGAAGATAAAGCCCTGTTTTTTGAGCGATTCAAGCGTGATATACACGGTGCTGCGGGGAACATCGGTTGCTTTTGCAATTCCAAACGCCGTTGCTTCGATATATTTGAGCAAGTAGATGTAGATACTCGTTTCGTTTTTTGTGAATCCGTATTGCTCCAGTGCCTGTTTAAGTTCCATATTGTCATAATTACTGACAGCATTAGCATAGCGTATATTTGGCTAAAATACAAGTATTTTTATACACAGTACACAAATATTAGACATTAATATTAACAATTAATAACTTTTGATATATACTGAATTGTTCAAACTTGGAATGAGTCCAAGGGCGAGCAAGTTCTTTGAAAGGAGAAAGTTACGAGGCCCGGTTCTTCAAAAAAGAGGACGGCAGTAAGGACTGGCGCAAGCATGCATTCGCTTGCGTCCCCTACCAGAGCCGTTGAAATATCAAAGCTTCTGGCAGGGCAAACGAAGTTGTGCAATTCCGCGCACTTCAAACGTTGCCCGTAGGAGGAGAACCGATGCAATCGCGAGTCAGCAATTTTTTGGGTGATCTGGACAAGTGTCTGGAGAGGGGCGAGTACCGAGGCTATTCGTTACGCGATGTGAACGAAGGGATGGCGGTAGTTCTCGCTGCAAACCTGCTCGTTGATCACGGCATCGCGTCAAACGAGGTTCTAAGAGCACTAAAGAAAGCAGGTCTCGAAGACAACGCGAAGCTCCTTGCCCTTATTTGGGACAGGAGCTGGCGTGAAACGTTGCTAGCAGTGTTCGAGTACCTAGCTGACTGATCTTGAAAACGATCAATCTTATTTGGCGGTTCAATGCACTTCGGACCGCCGTTTTCCAGAGAGATTGAGATTATGTACTTGATCACTGTGGAAAATGATTATTGAAACATGGTAAAATTAAAAAAGTATGCCAAGATCACCGGAAAATTTACAGATGGGTGAAGAGCGTCGCCCGGAGGAAATGCCCTCAATGGAAAGGCATGCTGAAATTGAAAAAACTCCTGAAAAGGAGAAGGCATTTGCAACCGAGGAGATGAAAATTGAGGTTACGAATGTGTGTCAGTTTGGCAGGTGCCGTTTTTGTTCTCCTTGTTTTAGACCGACCGTGGAAGAAGCCGGTGCCGAAGAATTTTTAAAAAAGATGGAAGGTAATCTTGATACCTATCTTCGAGGCGGCGGGCGGAAGATTATTTTAACAGGCGGCGGTGAACCAATTGATGCTCCAAAAAAATTTTTCGGAACATTAAAGCTTATCAATAAAAAACTGAAGGGGCTTGGTGTGAATTTGGACCTGCTCGCGGTTTATTCAAACGGGGTCGGCCTTTTGGAGCCAGTCTCCAAAGGAAGCGACAAGACTTTCGTAGATGAAATGCTTGAATATGGAGTTCGTGATCTTAATATTTCAGTCCATGGACTAACGAAAGAGGAGAGGATAGAAATCGCTGGAGAATACATTCAGTTGATAAAGTTAAGCAGTTTACAAAATGGATGTCGGGCCTTGGTGTAAAAAGAATGTATTTCTCAGATCTTTTTTTCGTTCCACCAGAGGTAAGGGGGCCCGAAACAACACCAGGAAGTCAAGAGGCACTTGAATGGACCGATAAACACAGAATTGATTTTGATAAGCTTGTTGATGATGTGAAAAAGTGCAAAGATTTTGAATTTGTGGTCGAATACGCGCGCCATCGGGAACAAGGCAGAACACTTGAATTCAGACACAAGGAGAGCGGTATTACAGTCTTGTTCGGAGATTTGACTATCGGTGATGAGCCGGTCGAAGCACCAACTTATGCCTATGTTAAACCAGATGGGTCAATGGATGCGCATAATAATGCGCGCGATCTTGCAAAGAGGAAGTATGTGCCGCTCGAAACAGTGGCAAAGTATCGTCCCGGACGACCGGAAAGGGAATTCCAACAAATAGTTCAACTCCACTACCAACCCAAGAAATCTCCGTCACCCGAGCAGGCGGGCAAAAAGGAAGGGGTTTGAAAGTGATCCGTACCCCGTAAAGTAGATACGAGGAGAAAAACTACGCAGTCGTTAAAAGATGATTTCTGTATCCAACAGGAGTCATTCGCCCGATTGTTTCCAGAGGACATCGAAAACACTCCGGAGCATCTGCACGATATATTCATCTTCAATAAGGATCGCGAGCGGTGCCTTCGGCTGCCAGATCAGTGCCTTATTAGCATAGAGTTGGAAGAGGGTCACGAATGGCTGGGCGGTCTTGAGAACGCGTGTTTCACGCATTTCTTCCGCATCCTTTACACGAAGCATGTCCGTGTCTTTGCTTGGCAGGAGGAGCGCTTTGATGTGGATGCCCTTTTCCATTCTTCGCTTGATCCATTCCCGTTCTTCATCCCAGCTGATGAAACCAATAAAGTCGGCAGCGGATCCTAAAACTTGTGATTCCCCCTTCGCTTCGTCGATAACGTCAAAAAACGTTTTCAGGTATTGCTCCTTTCCCCGAAAGATACGGATTTTCGTCGGGGTTTCTCCCTGATGGTATTGGGCCAAGAGGTCCGGCATCATGCCGACCAATGTCTGGTCCAGATTAGCGACCGCCTCTCTTTTTTTGCGTAATTTTTCGAGAACGACTGTGGGCGGTTCTACGACAAACGTGCGTGTGTAGCGTTTGCGCTCCGAAAATTTGGCCAGGCCATGCCGTTCAAGACCCGCAATAACCTTATAAACATTGGGGCGGGGCATGTTGAGGTGCTCGGCGAGGGAGGCAATCGTGGCCGGGCCAAGGGAGAGGGAGGTGATGTAAAGGTTGGCTTCTGACTCGGTGAGGCCGAGTTCTTTAAGGGAAGTGTATAGGCTTTTCTTCACTTCCGTTTGGGGGATCATAGGCCGAATATGGGTATTTCTAATCCAGAAATGTATATTTCAATTATACTTGATATGGAAATAAATGTCAATGTATTGACAAGTTCGTATATTTCTGGTATAGTTTCTTGTTGAGATAATCGTTCCTTAAAACTTGGTTCTACCGGATTCCCTGACTTTCGGTCCGGGGATGCGGCAGGGCCAAGGACAGTCCGCAATAACGCGGACTCCTCACACAAGGCCCGAAGGGAGAGGAAAATGCGTATCTTCACGAAGAAAGAAATCTCGGAGCTCGAGTTCCGGCCCTTCGACTACTTCTCTCTGCGACAGGCAGAGAAAGTGGGAGTTGGTCCGATGCTCCCAGTCGTGCCTCACGGACACGACAGGCAAGCCGTGGTGTACAAGGACGATGAGGGCACGCTGTTTTACACGGCGCTCTCTGTCCCAACCCACTGTTCCGGTTGAGCACCGGACGCGTACGGCCGATCCGCGTAAAATGATCGGCCACAACTCGGCGCAAGCAGCCCTCGCTTACGCCCTCTACTCGAGTCGATCATTCTCTAATTCGCGCGAATAGGAGAATAGTCGTCTGAAGCAGAGCCGAGGATGCGTACATAGTGTACGTAAACTGACGGTTCATTCATTCAACAAAAGGAGGCTGTCATGTCGGCGATCATCATCCGGCTTCTCGGGGCCTTGTGCCTCTGCCTCGGCGCGCTGGTCGTGATTCACGACCTCGGCACCTTCGCGCATGGCGAACCGGATGCTACGGTTCTCGCCACCCTCCTTGCCTTTGGGCAATGGAGCGGACGCGGAGAGTGGCAGGCGTTCTTGATGTGGATTTTGCCGATGGTGATGGGAGCTGCGATGCTCTTCATCCCGTTGGCACGACCACGGTCAAGGCGACCGTTGCGCCAGCCGGGAACGTGAGCCGCCTGGGAACAGAAAGGGCTCACTCACACGCCGGTTTCGCAAGAGACCGGTTTTTCGTTTGGGGACATCTGCAAAAGTCGCTTTCGTCCACGAGCATTTCAAAAGAGGAGATTCCCAAATATGGACACGCCGTGTCCATATTTTCGGCAACCCCCTCTTCAGCCAGAGGCTGATCCGCCTTTGGCGGAAACTCCCCCTTAAAAAGGGGGAGGAATGCGCGGGGTGTTTGTTATTCTGCGGCAGGGGCGGAGGGTTCCGGTTCTGTTATGCCGGCCTCGACCTTTTTTTCGATTTCCTTTCGGATCGTTTTCATAAGTTTTGGATGCTCCATGAGATACATTCGAGCCTTTTCGCGGCCAACCCCAAGGGCTTCTTCCACGAACGTATAGGAATTTCCATTCTTTTGGATGACACCGAGGGGCACGCCAAGATCGAGAATGTCTCCTGCGATGGAAATACCCTCGTTATACATAATGTCGAACTCGCACGTGCGGAACGGGGGTGCCACCTTGTTTTTGACCACTTTCAATTTGGTTCGATTGCCAATGATTTTTTCAGCTTGCTTAATCTGCGCCGAGCGGCGAATTTCCATGCGGACAGAGGCGTAGAACTTCAGGGCATTGCCTCCGGGGGTCGTTTCGGGGTTGCCGAACATGACCCCGATCTTCATGCGGATCTGGTTGATGAAAATGACCGTGGTTTTCGATTTGCTGACGATACCCGCGAGCTTGCGCAGCGCCTGGCTCATGAGGCGCGCTTGAAGTCCCACGTGTGTCGCTCCCATCTCTCCCTCAATTTCGGCTTTCGGCGTGAGAGCCGCAACCGAATCGATGACAATCACGTCGACGGCATTTGACCGCACGAGGGTTTCTACAATCTCAAGCGCCTGCTCGCCGGTGTCGGGCTGTGAAATGAAGAGTTCGTCAATATTCACCCCGATTTTGCCAGCGTATTCTGGATCGAGCGCGTGCTCGGCGTCCACATAGGCCGCAAGTCCTCCAATTTTTTGTACCTCAGCCACGATGTGCTGTGCGAGCGTGGTTTTTCCCGAAGATTCCGGACCGTAGATTTCAATAATACGTCCTCGCGGGACGCCTCCCACCCCAAGGGCTAGATCAATCGAAAGGCATCCAGTGCTCACGGATTCCACCTGCATCGTTTTCGCCTCCCCGAGGCGCATAATCGCTCCTTCCCCGTAGCGTTGTTTAATTTGAGAAATCGCTTCGAGAGCGGCTTTCGTTCTTGCATCGGCATGGATATCAGCGGTGACATGTTTGGGCATAAGGGCAGTGACTAGTGACTGGGGACCAGTGACCAGGGGCAGATTAGAAATTTTCTTGATAACGCATGAGGCCATTCAGGAGTTTCACGCATAGGCGGAGGTTCATCAGGAGAGTTGTGGCTGCGGTCATTTTTATGTAGTGGAGATCTTTTGCCAGCAAGGCATGGCTCTGCAATTCGACCGCGGAACCTCTCGCAATGTCGTAAAATCGTAACTTATCTTTGCAATTAAATCAGTAAATTGCGTCAATCCAGGTCCCTGGTTTCTTGTCACTTGTTCCCGTGTTTCCACAAGGCTCACTAAGCTTACCAGACCATGTTCTTATCGCAATAGCTTTGTTTATTTCTAGCATTTTTTGGCTAACTTTTCAACCCTTTGGTCATACACAGCTGACAGGGAAAATAAAAAAAGGCTCACTTCAGCCTCTGAATTGTGTCAGACTCCGCTGACACTTGAGAGGAAAAGCCTGTTTACCCACCAAAGGCTTTTTCCAGCGCTGCCTGTTCTTGTTTCAAAATAACACGGCGATAGATGGTCGCCGGACGAGAGTAGCGTTTAGCCCCTTCAACCGTGATAAGATTCAATCCACGCTCGAGCGCCACTTCGGTTTCGAACGCTCCGTCCTTTGAAAGCAGAATTTCCTCTCCGTTTACACGTACCGTGGAGTTTTGCGTTGTTTTTCCAACGATTTTGATGACCGCCTGATTGGTTGTGAAGCCATCCGCAGGCTCCACAAGAGAGATTTGAGGGGGAGCGGTGATGGACCGGACCTGGAAACCGAGATAGGTGGCAATGCCACAGACGGTCAGGATGAGAATAGCGAGTTTTACAAAGCGGGCAGGAGTGAAAAAAGCAGCAGCGCGCGTACGTTTGCGCGGCAGACGAGACGCTTTGGTAAAGTCGCACGTCCCTCGCTCGACTTCGAACCGGTTCAACACATAATCGATGTCTCCTCCGAGTACCCGCACGTAAGTTTTCAACAGATTGCGTGTGTAAAGTGGTTCAGGAAGACGATCAAACATGTTTTGCTCAATCGCCTCGAGGAACACTTTGCGAATCTTTGTTTTTCGCGCCATGTCTGGCAGCGTGATATTCAACTCAAGACGCATGGCCCGAAGTTGTTGGCCAAGGTTTTGTTCGTTGTTTAGTTTGCGAATAACAAATGACATGAAGTGATAAAATTAAGCTACATCCTCTTTCTTCTCGTCCTCTCCCGTTCCTCCAGCCTCTTCCTCCGCTGCCTCCCCTTCCTCAAAATCATTGTCTGCCGTTGGCATCGCCTCGGTCAAGCCACCACCGACGGGCCACTCGTCGATAAGAACCTCGCGCGGCTTCGCTCCTTCGCCAGGCCCCACAACCCCTTTTTCCTCCAAGAGGTCGATAATACGTGCGGCGCGAGCGTAGCCAACCTTAATACGACGTTGCAAAAGAGACGTGGAAGCTTTTTGGGATTCCAAAATAACCCGGATGGCGTCCTCAAGAAGGGGATCATCTTCCTCTTCGGAGACAAAAGGGCCTTGCAAACGTTTGGGCTTTGAAATTTCCGGGGAGGTGAAGAGCATGTCGCCGCGCCCAAGAAGCTTTTCCGCGCCCGCCATATCGAGGATGGTGCGCGAGTCGGTTTGAGAAGCAACGGAAAAGGCGAGGCGAGCCGGGACGTTCGCTTTGATGAGACCGGTAATCACGTCCACACTCGGGCGTTGCGTGGCGAGCACGAGGTGAATGCCGACCGCACGGGCCATTTGCGCAATGCGGACGATGTTTCCTTCCACCTCGCGACCACTCGAAGACATGAGATCTGCTAATTCGTCGATCATGACCACAATCTTTGGCATCTTTTCTTCTGCCCGTGCATTGTAGGAAGTGATGTCACGTGCGCCAAATTTTGAAAGGACGTCCAAGCGTCGTTCCATTTCGCGAACCGTCCATTTCAGTGCGTTCACCGTGTCATCCACCTTCGTGATCGGAGGAACGAGGAGGTGGGGGATCCCTTCGTAGATGGTGAGTTCAACACGTTTCGGGTCAATCATGATGAACCGTAATTCATCCGGTCCATTTTCATACAAGAGCGACACGATCATCGTATTCATGCACACACTCTTTCCAGAACCGGTCGCCCCGGCTACTAACACGTGCGGCATTTTATCAAGCGGCATGACCCACGTGCTTCCCATGACGTCCTTTCCAAGAGGCACAGACAGATTACTTTTGCGGGTCATGAAGGCTTTCGACTCCATGAGATCACGCAGCGACACGGTGGCCACGGTTTGGTTCGGGACCTCGATCCCCACGAGGGAACGTCCTGGCACCGGGGCTTCAATACGAATCGGATGGGCGGCGAGCGCGAGCGCGAGGTCGTTTTGCAAACCCAAAATGCGGGAAAGCTTCACTCCTTGTGATGGACGTAGTGTGTACTGAGTTACGGTTGGGCCAGTGGAGGTCTCGCCCATCTCCACCTCAATATTAAATTGCTTGAGGGTTCTGATGATGATTTCTTTGTTGCGCTCAATGTCGCCGGAATTCGCTTTGCTTGTGCGTCGGTCCAAAAGATCAACAGGAATGGTTACCTTCCGTTGTGTCCGGGTTGTGAGCACGTGCTCTCCCATCCCTTCTGTCTCTCCCATCCCTTCCGCCGCTGTTTTTGTGTGGAACGCTTTGCGCGTTTCCTTTTCGTCTGCCTCCTCTGTTTCAATCTCTGGTTCCTCTTCTTTTTCCTCGCGAGTTTCTATCTCATCCTGATACACAACACCTTCTCCTCGTTCTTCGGGTAAACGGTCACGGTGCAACCAGGCGCCAAAGCGTCCCGTGAGATGAGTGTGCACCCCCACGATTCGTCGCAAGGAGGTGTTAAAAAGGAGCATCACAGAAACAAGCAGAAGTGCTCCCACAACAATGATGGCACCCCAGAATCCGATGAAGGAGGGAAGAAGAACAGAGAGGAATTGACCGAGATAGCCACCGTACATGGTCAATTCGTCGAGCGTCGCCTCGGGTTTGTTTACAAGGAGAAGGTTGAGAAGGCCATTAAAAGAAAGAAAGAAAAAAAGCATGCCGAGAAAATTCCATCCGGAGAATCCGCCGCGCTCTGGATACATCATCGTTCCGCCAATCACGAACAAAAGGATGGGGAGAAGGAAGCGATCCCAGCCCAGGAATTGGGCAAGGGTATTATCAATCCAAACGCCCAGACTTCCCGCGATGTCAAAGAAGGAGAGAAAGAGGAGGGCGCCGATCGCAAAAAGAAAAATGATGGCAATGCCACGTTTGGTTTCCGGGTTCAGTTCCATGCGAGATTCTTCTTCGTGTTCGCGGGAATGTCGTTTTTTGCGTCGGGCCATAGAAACAAACTGTCATCCTGAGGGAGCAAAGCGACCGAAGGATCTTCGTGAGATTCTTCGCCTTCGGCTCAGAATGACAAAGATATTCTACCGCGAGAAGCGAGGGTTGACAAAAGCGCGTTTTTGTGATATCTTATTTCGTTCACAATTGAAACCCAGAGGAGAGAGACTCTGCGTAATAAGTGTTGGTAAAGCCCAGTTTTCGAGGGATTTTTTGTCTCTTTTCATGCAAACGGGGCTTTTTTGGTGGCTCGGTCTCGCACGTACAGCAGATTTATCTGTCTGTAGGTGCGGGACGGATCCGCCAATGTGTGGGTTCGAGGTTCGCTTGAGGAGGCGGGCCTTTCGATGGGAGGTGGCCCTTGGCCATCCGAAATTTGTTCGAGGAGAGGCTCGCCGCGCGGATGGATGCGCGGCGGCAGAGCGCGTCGGCCCAGGTGTTCATCGTCGGGCCGACGGTCGTGCCAGGGACCGGTCGCCGGTTCCTCGTCTCGGGGAGCCGCGTCGAGCTCGCGGGCTCCAAGCCCCAGCTCGTCGCGCGGAGCGAGACGCCCCGCGCCATGCCGGCGCCGCGGCTGACCGCCGGCGATCTGCTGCGCGCGATCAGCGAGCGGCAGGGCCTGGTGGCGGCCTCGAGCCGCGCGTTCGGATCGAGCTCGCGCTCGATCATTCGGCGGGCGCGCAAGTAGCGCTCGCCACTCACGTGCGCGCGGCGGACAGAACACTTGTCCGTCGCGCGCTTCACCCGAGTTCGCATCCCTGATGCGGTTTCAGGTGAGGACACTCCGGAAAACACAACCTCGTGGTGGAGGAGAGAAATCGGTCAAGATTCGTCTACATCTCTTGTATGTAGAAGCATCCTTTATCGCGGTTCGTTCCCGATACAGACAAGGCTCACGCTTTCTCTGTACCGCACGAATGGGCCACACTGCTCACACCTGCTTGCAGGACACTGGGCAGTTCTCTACTCCACTATGAGGTTTTGTGTTGGATGAAACGGTGTAAAATTTCCAGCTACTTCGTTGCGGGGCCCCGCTGACTCGTCAACGTACGGTCTAAGTACGTCTCCTCGTCAGCTTCCCCGCGCCTTGTATCTGAAAATTTTCCACCCGTTTCATAGAGACGAAATACCCTTGATTTTTTGCTCTAATTGCGTTATCCTTTTGGCGGAAAGACGATGGATACCCTCTCGCAGGCTGTGAGGTGAGGTACGATTCCGTCGAGCCAGCGTCACGAGCGCCCGTTCTGCTAACGCGGGACGAAATCTCTCTCCTCGCGTTCTGAGATGTCGGTTCGGCACTTCGTAAATCGGCCTTATCTTGCAGCCTAGGGGAGAGTATTTTTGTTACGGCCATTAAAATTCCTCCATCTACTTTGTTGCGGGGCCCCTCCGTCTCCGTCGTCCTACGTATCAGTAGGCCTCCGTCGCCGATTTCCCCGCGCCTCGTAGCTGGAGTTTTTTGATGGCCTCATTACTGGTTTCACTCTTTTTAGATGAAACGGCATCCTGTCTCGTCTGCTGGAAGCCATTTTACTATCTATTGACTCCAAAAAGCCTGCGTGATATTGTCCTTTTGCGTTTCAAGCGCTTTTTGGCTACGTTCAGCCTGAAAGATCGCTTGCGGAGTCCCGGTGTGTCGAACCCGAGGCTCCTCGACAACTCCCGTCTCTAGCTGCACGGTCAACAGGGTTTGTTGGAAACCATCAAAGAGTTCAGGGACCTTCTCTTCTGATGTTTCTCCATTCACAAACGCTGTAAGTCATTGTCACCCATCTTTGGTGGGTGCGCTTTTGTTTTTTAGGGCTTCAGAAATTCCTTTCATCTGCTGCGTTGTGGGGCCCCGTCGGCTCGTCGTCCTACGTTTCAGTAGGCCTCCATCGCCGACATCCCCACGCCTTGCAGCTAAAAGTTTTTCTGAAGCCCTACATAATCATCTATGTCCCAGTATCGCCGCATGCCGGTGACCACTCGCGAGCGCCAAACCTTCGGCGCCGTGCCGGACGCCATGGAGCTTCCGGATCTGATCGAGGTCCAGCGCCGTTCGTATCGCTGGTTCCTTGAAGAAGGAATTAAGGAATTGTTTAGTGAGGTTTCTCCGGTGCGTGATTTCATTGGCCGTGATCTCGAACTCTATTTCGAAGATTATTACCTCGACGAGCCAAAGTTTGACGAGAAAACGTCACGTCTCAAGAATGTCACATACGAAGCGCCGCTTCGCGTGAAGACGCGTCTTTCGAACAAGCGCAACAGCACCACAAAGGAACAAGAAATTTACTTGGGCGACCTGCCGCTCATGACACCGCGTGGGACGTTCATCATCAACGGGGTGGAACGCGTGGTCGTGTCTCAGTTGGTGCGTTCGGCCGGAGCCTTTTTTACCGCGGACGTCTATCGTGGCCGTCGTTATTACGGCGCGAAGATCATTCCAAACCGTGGGGCCTGGCTCGAATTTGAAACAGATCCAAAAAATGTCATTTGGGTAAAGATTGACCGCAAGCGCAAGGTGGCCGTCACTTCACTTTTGCGCGCGTTCGGTTATCCAAATGATGAAGAAATCATGGCGATCTTTAAGGATATCGACACGCACCCCATCAACCATTACATCGAAGCAACACTGAACAAAGACGCGGCCAAAAACGAAGAGGAAGGTCTGATTGAGGTCTACAAGCGTATTCGTCCGGGCGATCGCGCCACGGCGGACAACGCGAAGAGCTTGATTCACTCCATGTTCTTCAACTTTGATCGTTACGATTTGGGAAAAGTTGGTCGGTATAAATTCAACCTGCGTTTTGCCCTGGACACCTCGGATGCGGCTGTGGCCGACGAGGAGAAGCGCATCATCAGCAAGGAAGATTTGGTGCAGATTATTCGTGAAATCATCCGCCTGAATATCACTCAGGATGAACCGGATGATGTGGATCACTTGGGAAATCGTCGCGTCCGAGCGGTGGGCGAGCTCATTCAGAGCCGCTTCCGTGTGGGGTTGGCGCGCATGGAGCGCATCATCAA
>Ga0076000_109_pt1 | contig 23466 bp, 25 predicted proteins | sample RifGroA2_FD_68046 | JGI IMG/M metagenome (GOLD analysis project Ga0076000, IMG submission 68046) | Parcubacteria (Uhrbacteria) bacterium GW2011_GWA2_53_10 | reverse complement strand
GCCGTTACGTTTCGGGCGCTATCTCGAGCGCCCTACGAGCAATTCGGCGCCATGCCTCCGCTACGGCGCCACAGCTCGCCCGCTTCGTGGTTGCGGAAGGTGTGCCGACTGCACTCCTTCACCACGAAATACGGGGAGCCGCCAGCGAACCTCTTGCTGGCGTGTGGACGCAGGAAGATCACGTCCACCTGGTCGCCCGGCTCCATGCCGAGTGTGCTCACCGTAGCCGCCGTCGTGCAGACGTACGGCGTCGGGTCCGGCTGGCCGTCGCGGTCGAGATCCGCGGCGATCCGAACGATGGAGCTGTTCGGGTACCGGGAGACGACCGGGGTCGGCATGCCGTTGCGCCTGAAACAGCGCACCGTGCCCTCCCGATCGAGCGAGGTCATGGTGAACCCCGTCTGTCCCGGTTCGGGCCGGTCCGGCGTGACGATGAGCCCGAGGCCCGTGTCGAACGTGGGGATGGACGAGGCGCCGACGAACATGAGTCCGCCGGGCGCGGGAGCCGGAACTGCCTTGGCCTTGCGGGCCTCGGCGTCGCGCGCGCGGAGCTCCTTTTCGTAGCGGCACGCCAGCTGCCGCCACTCGTTTTCCACGATGGAGGAGCAGTCGTCCGGCATCGCGACCGCCGGGTCCGGACGGATGTTCAGAGCAGGTGCGCAAGCGACGGAGAGAACGACGTTCACGATCAGGACAGTCTTCATGGTTTTCCTCTCGGGAAATGTGGTCGGTCCAGCCGACCGTGAGTTGTACACGGCCGGACAGGACCATCCCGCCCGGGTTTACTTCGCCGCTTCCCCGATTGCCTCGAGGACAGCGGCGCCCTTCGCCTCGGCCTTCTCGACGCGGCCTTCGACCGCGCCGACCCGATGCTGCAGCAACTGCAGCTGCAGCGGATCGATCACGGTCGGGCTGCCCACGGCGCGGGCCGAGTAGTCGAGGTACTGGAGTGCCCCCGCCACCTGGCCCGCGTACAGCGGGTCGACGGCCCCGCGGCGTCCACGAACGCACCGGTCGTCATGACCGTCGCGGCCGAGTCCGCCGAGAGCGCCGTGCCGTTCGCCACCGTGCGGCCGTCGCGGCTCTGGTAGCTCACTCCGACGCACCCGCTCGCGAAGAGCAGTGCGCCGATCACCACGATCATCTTCTTCATGACGTGCTCCTGCCGACTCGTCCAAAGACTGCCGGCTCAACTTTCATTTGGATGGTACGATTTGCTCCCTCACCCTTGAGGAAACAGTAAAGGCGCCAACAATGAGGGTTGTGGCGCCTTAACTCTTCCCTCAAAGAGGAGACCTCAGAAATTCCGTCATCTGCTGCGTTGCGGGGCCCCTCCGGTTCGTCACCGTACGGTTTAGTACGGCTCCTCACCGGTGTCCCCGCGCCTTGCATCTGACGTTTTTCTTAGGTCTCTGATGCTCGATTGTAAGGATCTAGAATATCATAAAAACGAGCTTTTGTCAATGGTTTCATGGCTTAATTTGGCTAATTTTAGCCGTCATTGCGAGGAGGCCGCCAACAGGCGGACGACGAAGCAATCTTAAGCGAAGAGATTGCTTCGCTTCGCTCGCAATGACAAAAGAAAAAAAGCCCGCGTACTCTCCACCATTGCTGATGGATTTCCGCGGGCCGACGTACGTTCAGGGACAGCGCAGGCGCTTCCGGTCCTCTGCATCGAAGACCGGGTTGGCACACAGCTTGGCCCTGACCTCCCGCATCCCGCCCTCCGCCGTGGCCTTCGTGACCACGACCGGAGGCGGCGGCACAGGTTCCGTAATGACCACCTGCACCTCGGGACCCGCTGACTGACGATAATGCTGCCAGCCCGCGAACCCCGCTGCGACGAGCAGGAGCGTGGTGAGCGTCACGAACGCCCATCCCCCCCAGTGGCGCACGATGCCGATGATCAGCATCACGATCGCCGCGGCGAAGAGAATACCCGCGAAGATCGCCCACCAATGGATGTTCCACCCCTTTGGCGCTCCCACCACGGTCGCGGCCACTTCGGGGTGCTCACGCTCGTCGAGCTCCTTCGCTCGCTCGACGTTTGCGACGTGCGCTTCGCGCCGGTCGAGCTCGCGCTCTTCCGCCGCGATCGCCGCGTCCTTGAGCGTCAGGTACTCGCCACGAGCGAGAGTCGTATCCTTTCCCTTCAGGGTTTGAGACCGCATGACGTACGTGTCCGACGTATCGCCCTTGCGGAACTCGTAGCCCGTGAGGTTCGGATTAAGCCCGCGCTCGTAGATGAGAGCGATGTCTTCCCCGAGCTTTACGCCCGAAGGATCCACCTCCCCGACCGGACGGATGAAGGCTCCCCGCAGCACCTTGCGGTGGCGGTAGATGTCCGGGCCAAAGAGCTCCGTAACGGAGATGACGGTGCCGTTTGGGGTCGGGATGACCCACTCGAAGACCGGCTTGCCGTCGGTGCTCTCCTTCGTGGCCACCACGAGCCGCACCGCGTACCACTCCTGGGTGTTCTGGATCCAGGAGTTGCGCACGAAGTCCCCGACGCCCACCAGGAGCGCGAGCACCACCAGCAACGAACTCGTGAAGAGCGCGCGGCGGCGGCGCTGATCCGGGGTGGCGATGATGAAGAACAGGAGCGACGAGGTGGCGAGGAGCCATGCGATCGGCTGAATCGCCCCCACGAGATCCTTGTCCTTCCACCACATGACCCCGGAGAAAATGCCCCCGAGGATCGAGACGATGATCAAGATGATCGCCATCGCCACCTGGGCGTTTTCACCCAGAGACTCGACGATGAACCGCACCCAGGCCCACAAGCCGGCGCCCTGTGCCGGACGTTGCGGTCGAGCTGGTGCAGCCGGCGGATGACCTGGAGCCGCAGGAGCAGCACCTGCCGCCTGCGGCGGCTGCGCGTTCCCCTGCGTTCCGCCGATCACGCTCGCCACAATAAAGATGACGAGCGCGGGGAATCCGATGATCCCCAAGATCAGGTAAATCGTGAACAACAACATGGTTCACATCCTTTCCCGCCCTTGCCGGGCGTTGCCCTGGGGGCGGTTAGAGGTTCGAGAACGCCCAGAGGAGGTAGACCATCCCGAGAGCGGACACCGACAGCCAAATTACCAGCCCCCACTTGAGGCCCTGGAACCGCTTCTTCGGCTCCATCGCCTTCTTGGCCTCAGCGAGCTCGCGCTGCGCCTGGACCTTGCCGACGATGTCGCCAGAGACCACCGCCGCGTCGAGCTTGCGCTGCGCCGCGTCGACCGCCTCCTGCTTCTTCTCCTTCTCCTCGGTGCTCGCGAACCACGCGAGCACCTGCTGCACCTTGGTGACGTCGCTGAGCTCGCCCGAGCCGGCCGTGAAGATCAGGTTCACCACAGCCTTGGTCTCCTCGCGGTTGAGCTTGCGCGGAAGCAGCGCGTAGACTTCCTCGGAGGTCGCCGGCATCGGCAGCCCCTTGAGGTAATCGAACGCGACCTCCTCTGCCTTCCCGGTCCAAACCACCACCGGCACCGTCTTCGCCTCGTTGCCGAGATCGATGTTGGTGAGGCTCGCCGCGAACGCTCGCAGCAGCCACTGCCCGATGATGCCGACCTTGGTGTCCCACTCCGGAATCGCTTCCGGCTTGGGCTTCTTCTCCGCCGGGGCCGCGTGGCCCGTCGGCGTTCCTGCCGTTTCGGTGGCCATGTGGGCCTCCTCGCGCGCCTTGCGCGCATCTTCAATTTTCCCGAAGGGTTTGCAGACGGGGCACTCGTCATCCCCGCGCTCCTTCGAGAGGTCGTACGACATTACCTCGAGGGGAAAAGGCTCGGCATCGAGCTTGGTGCCCGGCCGGTCCTTTCCGCCCTTGCCGTGCGCCTCGATGACGCGGGCCGTGTGAGACTTCTCCCACGCATCCTTGGCCTTCTGCGCCTCACGACACATCAGGATGGGCTTGCCGCCCTCGAGGACCACCCGGTGTGCCTTGCTGTCGCCTGGGGTGTAGGCGATCCGATCTTCCGGCTTCGCCTCCGCCTTGCGGACCGTGGACACGATCTGCTCGCGCATCACGCGCTCGCGCTCGCCGTCTTCGTTCAAGTCCGCCGCGGCCCGAAAGGCCGCGAGCACCGCGTCCGCCGTGAGCGTCTTGGCGACGCGCTTGGCAGTGGTGTCGCTGCCCAGGTACTTCCCGAGCAACGCCTCGGTGCCCCCCGCGGCCACGATGCCCGCGAGCTTCACGCCCATGTCAGGCATCTTCGAGAGCTGCATGAGCACCTTGGCGACGAGCCCTTCGCCCTTCGCCCCGGCTGCGAGCGCCTGACGGAAGACGCCCTGAAGGACGTCCTCCGCAATCTCCTTCTGCAATGCTTCACCGATCGGGCCACCGGCGCCCGGCAGCGGCACATGCGTTGTCATTGCACTACCTCCTCGGGCTCTGCCCGAAAATGGGTTGAAAACTGATACTGATTAACTGATTTCGAATTGTAATGTCCGTCCCCGATGCCGTTTAGACACGACAATCGAAGGGCGCAAAATACCATATTTTTAGCAAAAAGTCAATATCCGACCGTTGTGGTCGGATATTGCCCTGAGCCTGCCTGCCCACCGAAGTTTCAACGCAGGCGGGTCGAAGGGCCTGAAAATGAGTGATTGCTTCGGCCGCTCTGATGAGCGGGCCTCGCAATGACGGTGTTAGACGATTGAAACAGCTGGGTCCTTCCAGGCTCCTGCATGGCTCCGGACATCCGTCTGTGAGGCAATCAAATTTGTAATAGGTTGTCGGTCCGCATTGCGTCCCACCATGGTTGCTCCCACAAGCTTTCCGGCCCGAATAAAGAGTTGGGTCACACCTCCTTCAGCCGCGGAGCCGCGCACAATGATCTCGTCGCACGAATCTCGATGCGTGTCTCCAACAAAAATAATTTCTAACCCTAAAATATTGGTCGCATAGGAAGACGTGAGTCGAAAGAGCGTGCGCTGCCCTGCCATGTTCCTCGCAACCGTGCGTCCCTGCATCGTGGCGCTCATCCAATTCCCGATATGCACCCGGCGGTTCACGACCACGTCTTGAAACTCTGCGATATCCCCGGCTGTAAAAACATCCTTCACATTCGTTTCCAAATATTCGTTCGCCAGAATTCCTGCGCGGACTTCAATCCCTGCTTCTTTGGCGAGCGAAAGATCGCGCGTGATGCCGACCCCCACACCAAGAACCTGACAGGGAATTCGTCCACGCGAAGTGATACAAGCCGCCACAGCCTTCTCCCCTTCCAACTCGACGAATTCCGCTTCGGAAAGAATTTCAACACTATGTTTGCGTAATTGGTTGTGAATAAGGGCACCCGTTTCTTTATCAAAAATACGCGGCCAGAAGTATGGTCCGCGATGCGCAACCGTCGTCGGAAGTCCGGCCTGCGCAAAAATATTGATAAACTCACATCCAATGAAACTCCCGCCAAAGACACACGCCTTGGCGTCCTTTGGAAGCTCGCGCAAAAGCTGCACAATGTGATCCGCATCGTCCAGGGTGCGGAAATAAGAAACCCCGCGCAGATCCGCGGGCACCGTGTTCGTGTCGCCCCCCGTGCAAAGAAGGAGCGTATCATACGGCATTTCCCGTCCATCCGAGAGCGCCACAAACCGATTAACAGTGTCGATCTTTTCCACACGAACTCCGTGCAACCACTCAATCTTCTGCTCGTCATACCAACTTTCCTTCTTCAAAAAGACCCGCTCGCGCGGAATTTTCCCTTTGATGTAGTGCGGCAACAATACGCGAGAGTACACCGCATGTTGTTCCTCGCTCACAAGCACGATCTCGGAGGTCGGATCTAATTTACGCAATTCTTCCGCGGCGCTTGTCCCGGCAATGCCGCCTCCGACAATGACATGACGCATAGTAGATAGTAGAGAAATTAAACTGCCTGTGATTCGCGAGGGGCGCAAAGCTTCATCCAGATCAATTCCGTCATGGTGCGTATCGGAGCGCTTAGTTCTTCCGAGATGTAATGACGACGAAGTGCGATTTTCAAACAGGCATCTGTCTCAACCAGCGAACCAAGCGCTATGGTTAAGAATCTTGAAATTTCACAGAATTTTGTCTACCTTCTACGTTCTACTCTCTACACTCTACGTTTCCGGGAACAACTGATTCCCTGCTTCGTCGTAAATAAAAATCGCAAGTGTTGGGCACGACTGAGCCGCAAGCACGATCGTTTCTTTTTGCTCTTCCGTGACTTCCATCTCCCGTTCGTACACACGTCCGCCTGGTTCCTGTCCCTTATCAAGCACAACCGCTTTGTTCTCATCATTAAGCTGGAACGTTGCAGGATCGATCGTCACACATGACGCGGCACCAATGCAGAGGTCTGGATCCACTTTGATTTTAAGCTTTGGCATAAGATGGTATTCCCGTCTTTGCGAGGCCGTCCTTCAGGTCGGCCGAAGCAATCTCTTCACCTAGGATTGCTTCGTCGCCTTCGGCTCCTCGCAATGACGATTATCAAACTTCAATAAAAGAAATATCCGTGAGCTCAGGGCAGCGCTCCGCAATCAAATCGCGCAGACCCTGCTTATAAGAGTCCGAGCATGCACACCCACCGCAGAACCCCGAGAGGCGAATCACTGCCTTGGGCGTCGCGACTTCCACCACATCGATCGCACGACCCGCGGAAGCAAGAATGGGTTTCAAGTGTGCAATGCCTTCTTCAATTTGCAGACGTGCGTCCATATCAACCAAAATATTTTTCTTTATAAAAACGAACTAATTCTTCGACCGCCGGCAATACGCCAGGATTTCCAATACCTACTTTGGTCTTTTGCTGCACCGCCTCGAGTGTTTGAGCGCCATCGAGAACCGCTTCTTCAATATCATGGTCCGTGACCTTGGAGACCGGATCAATAATGCGCGAGGCTTCTACGATAATTTTATCAAATTTGCTCGCGCGACGGTAATAGTCGTTGATCGCATCGCGAAGGGCCTTGTCACACAGCACGGAGCAATGGAATTTACGTGCAGGAAGTCCTCCCAAGCGTGCCATGATATCTTGCGGCTTCAATTTACGTGCGTCCTCCAGCGTCATTCCGCCATTTTCCGTAACGATGACGGAGGCCATCGAGCTAGAAGCAATAGCGCTTCCACAGCCAAAGGTCTTCCAACGAAATTCGGCGATGCGCTCCGTGGCTGGATCCACATGTAACCACACCCGCAACTCATCTCCACACGCTGGCGACCCTACTTTTCCAATCGCGTTATAGTGCGCCGCATCTGCTTCCAGCGCGTCTTCCATAAAATTACGTGGATGGAAAAAATGATCCTTGACCACATCGCTGTAGAACCAGGATTTCACACCATCTTTTGTCGTCACGTCGCCGGTCGTCCCGGAAATAGGCTCTTGTGAATACTCAGACATAATATTTTTCATCCACACGGACAGGACTAATTGCGCGCAATTTTTCTACGAGCGGTGGAAGTACCTTGAGCACGTAGTCGATGTCGGAGTCCGTCGTCGCGTGCCCAAGGGTGAACCGGAGAGACCCATGCGCCACTTCGTAGGGATAGCCCAACGCGAAAATCACGTGGCTCGGTTCGAGCGAAAGGCTCGTACAGGCGGATCCGGTGGAAGCATACACCCCGGCTGCGTCGAGGTACAAAAGGAGTGCCTCCCCTTCAATATCCATGAACGAAATGTTGACGTTGTTCGGCAATCGCTCCGTTGGGTGCCCGTTCAGTCGTGTTTTGGGGATGCGGGTCAATATCCCGTGTATGAGTTTATCCCGAAGCGGGATGAGACGCGCGGATTCTCGTGCACAATTCGCTTGCGCGAGCTCGAGCGCCTTTGAGAGACCTATAATACCGGCTACGTTCTCGGTCCCTGGCCGCCAGCCCTTTTCTTGCGGTCCGCCATACAGAAGCGCCTGCAATTTAATGCCGCGCTTTAGGTACAACGCCCCGACTCCTTTCGGTCCGTACATCTTGCTTCCATTAAACGTGAGCAAATCGACGTGCAGTTTTTCGATATCCATCTCCAAAAAACCCGTAGCCTGACACGCATCCGTATGAAACACTGGCCACGCTTGTTTTTTCTCTTGGCGAATTTTTTGAATCACGTTGCCAATCTCAGCGACGGGCTCAATCGTCCCGACTTCGTTGTTCGCGTACATGATGGAAACCAAGATCGTGTCCGGCTGAAGTGCCTCGCGCACCTGATCGGCCGTAATACGTCCGGTCGAGTCGGGCTTGAGGTATGTGACACGGAAACCTTCTTTTTTCTCAAGGTGCATCATGGCCTCAAGAACCGCGTGGTGCTCTAAAGCGCTCGTGATGAGATGGCGACCCTTATCCGCATTCGCCCGCGCAAACCCGAGCACGGCAAGGTTGTCTGATTCCGTCCCTCCCGAAGTAAACAACAACTTGGCTTCCTTTCCCATGGAATGAAAACTCGAGGGGTTCCCATACGCCTCTTTGAGGTACGGCAACATCACCTCGAGGACACGAGGATCAAGCGGGGTGGTCGCTGCGTGGTCCAAATACACCGAACGCATAGTTCGACAGGCTCACTATAAATAGTGGCTTGCACCGTAACAAAAAAACGGGGCCTGTTCAAGGGATCCGTGGATGGCTCATTCCGCTTCCTCCTCTTCCTCGAAAGTGAGATACCGTTCAGGATCCGCGTAAAATTCCTTCATGCACTTTTGGGAGCAGAAAGGGTAGGAAGTTCCCGCGCGCGTCCCGGCAAGGGCCACGCTCGTATCCGCAATCGGCAGTCTGCAGACCGTGCACACGCCGCTCAAGGCCTCCTCTAGGATGTCTGTTTTTGGGAGGGTCATAGGCGCCTGGGTTAGCCCGCGAAATATCGATGCGCCGCCTGGCCGATCACGTACCCGATCAACGCGGAGCCTAAAGATACGCTTACCATTTCTACCCCACCTTTGAAAAGGGAACGCTTCGTCGCCCGCGCACTCCCGACCCCGACCAAAAAGAGAACCCACGCGGTCATGATAATCGAAGGAATGAGTGCTGCGTCGGTCGGGCCGCTGATCGCCTTCCTCCACCTCCGTGTCATACGCTCCTAGTATAGCGTGCTATACTGATGTCCAACAATCATCCTATGCAACTTCCATCTTCGCTTAAACCATTCAAACACCCGACGCTGATCGTCGTCACGGATCACCAACATGCCCTTCTATTTCTTGCGAATGATCGCCATCTCGACGCGGTGGGAACGCTCACAATAAAGCACGAACACATGACGGATCGGGATCGTATTGCGGTGAAACGGGGGAGTGGGGACATGGCTTCCGCTGAGCCGGATTTGGATCCTCTGGAATGGTCCCGCGAAGAGCTCTATTCGAAACTCTCTAAAGAGCTCATGCACCGTTGGCAAAATAAAGAATTTGAAGAGCTCGCCTTTACCGTACCAGAAGAGCATGAAAATGAGCTCAAGGAGACTTTGCACATCGAGATCCTCAAACGGGCAAAGGTTTTTGTTCCTAAAATTCTTGTAAAAGAAGACCCTCTGGATATTGTGGCGCACGTCCAAGCGGCACAGATGTCTTGATTCTCAGGGCTTTTTCTGTTACATTCTCCCCACCTTGGCCACGTGGTGAAGTGGTTAACACGGCGGTCTGCAAAACCGCTATGCGCCGGTTCAACTCCGGCCGTGGCCTCCAAAAGTCTATCCTTGCCTGATGAAAATCGTCAGTGGGCAAAGATAGACTTTTTGATTAATAAATCTCGATCATGGCTCGTTTCACCCCGAACTGTCGGGCCTCTCCAAGATCATCCATCCAAATATCCATCTTATGCCAATACCGCTTGTTCATCCGGTCCTCCACCACGAACACCTTGTCGCCATAGAGATCAGGGATGCGCACCTTCGTGCCGAACGGCAGGAAGTTCGCGGCAACAATCCCATCACGCACGTGCGTATTCGAGGCGGTGATAAACGGGGTGCTGTCTGTCTGCCAGACTTCCGATGTATACGCGGTCATGGACACGGTCATGGTGCGACGAGCCGCCGCATTTTCAGCACGCGGCAAATCTCCGAATGCCTGCGTTTCATTCTGCATGGCAGAAACCATCATCTCAACGGTCTTTGGATCAGGTAATTTCAAACTCACGTCTGCATCGGCGTTTGCAATCGCTGGCGCCACCACTAACATGGCGAACCAACCCAAAAACACACCGAGCAAGATGTCTTTTCCAAACGTTCGAACAATACGTTTGGCCTTCCATACCATCGTTGTATTTCGCATAGGAGAAAGATCCTCCGATCCCCTCTCCTATGGAAAATAACAACGCTCCCGTTTGGGAGCAGGCGGTAGCATACCAGAAAAGACCGCTTTCGTCAATCCAAGATATCCACGGATCACTCACCGCCATCACGTCTTCAAATTTTTCTCAATTTCCGTTAGGCTGGGAAGCAATGTATGGCTTCCCTCTCGTCTCACCGAGGATACACTTGGCGTCGGTCACGCTCTTCTTCTGAACACCGAAAGGGTTCAGGCCGTTTTAATAAGGAATGGGCGAAAAACGCCGTTCTTTTAGGAATTGCTGCTCTTTTTGCCGGTTCGATAGGGATCCTCGGGGTCTTCGCCTATGTGAGCCGTGATCTTCCAGACCCGAACGCTCTCACGGAACGGCTCGTAAAACAAAGCACGAAAATCTACGATCGAACTGGGGAACACCTCTTGTATGAAATTTACAGTGATGAAAATCGCACGCTCGTAAAAATGCAGGAGGGATTCTGCAAAGACAAGCCCCTCGAGGAAACGGACCACGCGGGAATTCCTCTGCTCGCCATCCAAGCGACCATCGCGGCCGAAGATCGCGTGTTCTGTGCGCATCACGGTTTCACGGTCAAAGGGCTGGCGCGGGCGGTTCTGTTTGGCGGAAGCCGCGGGGGCGGCTCGACCCTCACCCAACAGTTAGTAAAAAATGCCGTCCTCTCCAACGAAAAAACGCTGACACGGAAAGCCAAGGAACTTATTCTGTCGATTGAATTGGAACGCCGCTATTCTAAGGATGAAATTCTACAGATTTATTTCAACGAAATTCCCTACGGGTCTACGTATTACGGGATCCAGGCCGCAGCCCAGAATTACTTTAGAAAGACCGTGAACGGCCTCTCCCTCGCGGAGGTTGCCACCCTGGCCGCCCTCCCGAAAAGCCCCACCACCTACTTGAACAACCCAGACCTTCTCCATGCTCGTCGTGATTGGATTCTGAATGAGATGGTCGAGATGGGGTTTGTGACCGCTGAGGCGGCTTCCGAGGCTAAAGCGCAGGAAACACCGGTCAAAGTGAAAGTGACAAACATCCAGGCACCGCACTTCGTTTTTTATGTGAAAGAAGCTTTGGAGGAACGTTATGGTCGCCGAACAGTAGAGGAAGGAGGCCTCAAGGTGCTCACCTCGCTCAATTTCAACCTACAGACCGCAGCCGAAGAAGCGGTCACCTCGGGAGTCGACACACGAGGAAAGCAGTATCAATTTACGAACGCATCCCTCGTGGCCATGGATCCGAAAACAGGACAGGTTCTTGCGATGGTGGGCTCCAAAGATTATTTTGATGATGACATTGATGGCCAAGTGAACGTGTCACTACGCCCTCGCCAACCAGGTTCGAGCTTCAAACCCATTGTGTACGCCAAGGCGTTTGCTTCTTCTTACACACCGAATACGATCCTGTGGGACGTGAAAACGGATTTTCCAACTCCGGTTGGAATTTACGCTCCGAATAATTACGATCTCAAGGAGCGCGGTCCCGTGCGCGCACGCGAGGCGCTCCAAGGCTCGCTCAACATCCCCGCTGTCGAGATGCTCTACCTCGTCGGAATCGACCCCACCCTCAATTTTGCGGAATCCCTCGGCTACACCACCTTTGGGAATCGCAGCAATTTTGGTCTTGCGATTGTGCTTGGGGGCGGAGAAGTGAAACTCTTGGAACACGTGAATGCGTATGCCACGTTTGCGAACGCAGGGGTTCATTTTGATCCCATAAATATTTTGAAAGTTGAGGACGCAAGCGGGCATATTTTGGAAGAATGGAAAGCAATGGACGGACGTAAAGTGGTGGAACCAAATGCGGCTGCTATGATCTCCAATGTCTTGTCGGACAACAGCGCGCGCTCTTACGTTTTCGGACCCACGAGTTACCTGCAGCTCGGGGCGCGTCCGGTGGCCGCAAAGACTGGGACCACCAACGACTATCATGATGCCTGGACCGTCGGTTATACTCCTTCGCTCGCGGCGGGAGTCTGGGTGGGTAACAATAATTACGACGCGATGAAACGTGGAGCGGATGGTTCCATCATTGCCGCTCCGATCTGGAATCAACGCCACAGAATTCACCCCTGCCACCTACCGTGAACAGCGCCTCTACGCGGAGTATCATTCCCTCCTGCATTACGTAAATCGTGCCGATCCACTCGGAAGCGCCCCGGCGGATCCCGCGCGTGACCCACACTACAACGCCTGGGAAACGGCGATCAGAAATTGGCTCATGAAAAAAGAATCGGAAACAGGGGTTCATGTCAGTACGGAGGCGCCGCCCGTTGAATACGACGATCTGCATATCTCTGCGAACACCCCCACTGTGCTCATTACCCAACCGTTTTCTGACATCGAACTTTCTACGCGCGCGCTTGATGTGGAGGTGAACGCCGTCTCCCCTCTGGGAATACGACGTGTGGAGTTTTATTTGGACGGATTCTTTTTGGGATCCGACGTGAGTGAACCCTATAGTCTCCACACCACCATTCCAAACACGGTGTCGCGCGGGTACCACACCCTTAAGGCTGTCGCGTTTGATGATATTGATAACCGTGGGGCAGGAACGATCGGGATTCGTGTGGCGAATGAGGCTGTTATGGGGCACCTCGAAGTCCTCGATCCAAAAAATGGTCAAACGATCGAGCGACAGCAAGAGGCTTATAGCGTTGTGGTCACATTGGAGAAACCGGATGAGTACCGATCCGTGACCCTTTGGGCTGAATCCCCTGTGACACGGACCAAAACCGAGATTGCCACGAAAACCAATCCGACATCTCCGTTCATTACCTTCTCCTGGCCCTTCAGCGAAGACGGCGACTGGGTTCTCTCTGCGACCGCGATCCCCAAAGATGGAAGCGAGCGGCTGGAGACCGCGGGAGTGCTTGTCCATGTTGTGCCAGAGTCCAGTCTCAACACACTGCCACCACTAAGTCCGTTCCCGATCTAAATCAAACACCCTCGCAATGCGGGGGTGTTTTGGTTAACCAAGAGTTGCGGGTGGATAGGCGTCTGGTTGATGAAAGTCTGGTGTCGTCCCTGGGACGGGGCTGTATGCCAGAAAAAGTCCCTGCGCAATGACAAACGCGTTCATGGCGCGTAGAGGTTTAGGGAACAGTGGCCAAGGAATCACCGTTTCACTCGACCAAGAATCTTCTGATCTTTTCCACTGCACGGGAAGTACGAGGTTCACATGCTCGTTCCTGCGGACACGAACCTCATCAAACGAAAGCAGGAGCCAATGTCCCCCTGCTCCGAGTTCAAGTTCGAGGTATTCGTGCCCGGGACCCACCAAAAACACTTCGACAACATCGTATTCCCATAAATTTTCTACCCGGGAACCTGTGGGTGCGTTCGGAATTCGCGCATCTTTGAGCACAGGAGCCTCCACGCGCACACGGATTCCTTCCTCAACCTGCCCGAGGACGACCTGAGCGCGCACACGAGCTTCCGGGCACGGCGACCCATCCCACTGACGCTCGACCGTGAGCGAAATGGTCTTTGGATGTTTGGGAATTGAGATCACACCTATTGTTTAATCGGCATCACGATGTACAACGAGTCGCTTTTTTCCTTCGGGGTGATGACACAGGGATTTGCCGCATCAATCATCTGGAACATCACCTCGTCTGCCGAGGTTGCATTCAACCCATCCAAGAGATAACGGTAGTTCACGGTCACGGTATTCGCGCTCCCTTGCACTTCCGCCGGGCAGTTTGCGGTGTTTTCCCCACGCGTTGCATCCAGTGCACGCACGGAGAGCTGTCCGTCCTTGGGATCGAAGGCGAGTGTCACGTCGAAGAGTCCATTTTTAGAAAAAAGACTTGCGGCTTTTACTGCCTGAACAAAATCTCCTTGATCAAGCCGCGCTTTTGTTTGAAATTGTTTCGGAATAATCTGACGATAATCCGGGTAGTTACCCTCAAGAAGTCGTGATGTAAGTTCAACCTGACCATAACTCATGACGAGTTGATTATCCGAGAAATGAAGGGTGACCGAAACAGGAGAATCCACACTGTCTCGAAAAACGGATAAGATGCGGCTCAGCTCTGCGAGAGTTCTCGCTGGAACAATCACTCGCGAAGGAACAGAAACACCGCCAGGGAGGCTCACAGAGGCTTCAGCGAGGCGGTAGGAGTCCGTGGCCGCCATCACAAGCGTGCCTGTTGTCTCCGACTGCTCAAACGTCATGCACACTCCAGTGAGTTCAGGACGTGCTTCATTGCTCGCCACTGCAAAAAGAACCCGAGAAAGACCTTCTCGAAATTCATTTGCCGGTAATTGGTAGCTCCGCGTTGCTTGCACAGACGGAATGAGTGGAAATTCTGAAGCTGGCAGGCCGTTTATTTTTGTTTTGTAGCGTCCGCAGGTGATATGAAGGTTTCCTCCGTCCTGAACAAGATTCACTGTCTCGTTTGGAAGGAGTGAAACGTAATCAAATAAGAGTTTGGCAGGAATAGTACATTCCCCTGCTTCGTCTACTTTCCCCCGAACATAACACTTCACAGCCATTTCCAGATTCGTGGAAGATAAATACATCATTCCACCTTCTGCTTTTAGTAAAACATTCTGAAGAATAGGAAGGTTGAGATTTTTAGAATTCAAGTGACTCACAATAGAAAGTCCTTGGTGAAGATTGTCTCGTGTACAAGAGAACTTCATAGTAATTTATAAGTAGATAGATACTAGTAGTAGTAATAGGGCGGTGGATAGAGTGGATGAAGGTTCTCACGAGGGCTTAGACATTGCACCAAAGGCCTGTGCGTCGAGTGGATGCTTCTGTGTGAGAGGGAGGTGTGGCGGAGTGGACGAAATTTTACCTCAGAAACATGTTTTTTCGTCCCCGTGTTCATGCAGAGGTTGTGCACGGACTTTTGCCACCCTCTGTGCGGTGGTTACGCGCATGTGTGGAAGGTGTGGAGAGAGAGTTTTTAAAGTGTATACAAACGTTGTTTAATGAGTTCGAGATCATGTTGAAGCTTTTCATTATCTGTGAGACAGGTCGTGATTTTTTCGTAGGCATGCATCGCGGTCGTGTGGTCACGTCCTCCAAGTTCTGCTCCGATTGTTGGATAACTTGCTTTCATTTCCTCCCGCATGAGGTACATCACGACCTGACGTGGAAACGCAAACCGTTTTTCACGACTCTTCCCTAGCATATCTTCCATCCGGAGGTCGAAATAGGTTGCCACCGCTTGGATGAGTTGGCGCGGGGTGATGGATTTCGTGGCACTCACCGGTTGGAAGCTCGTGAGGATCGGTTTGACCGTCTCGACGGTGGGCATCAAGTTTTTGAATTGGTGAAACGCAATGATTTTGTTTAGTGCCCCCTCAAGTTCACGCACATTGCTTTGAACAACGGAACAGATATGGTGCAAAATTTCGCTAGCGAGAACGAAATTCTTCTCTTTACACTTCATATCCAGGATCGCGATCCTTGTTTCAAAGTCTGGAGACCCAATGTCTGCCATCATGCCGGATTCAAACCGGGAAATGAGGCGGTGCTCTAGGGTTGGGATGGCCTTCGGTGGGCGGTCAGAGGAAATGACGATCTGTTTGTTGTTTTGGTGGAGTTGATTGAACGTGTGGAAGAATTCCTCCTGCGTTCCTTCTTTTCCGGTAATGAATTGAATGTCATCAACAAGGAGGACATCGACTGTTCGGTAGTGATTTTTGAATTCTCGTCCCTGCCCCTGACGGACGGCATTGATAAAATCGTTCGTGAACCGCTCGCAGGTGACGTAGAGGATGCGCGCGTTTGGATTTTTACGGAGAATTTCGTTCCCGACCGCTTGAAGGAGGTGAGTTTTACCGAGACCGACCCCTCCATAGATGAAGAGCGGGTTGTAGACGCCTCCAGGCTGTGTCGAGACAGCCTGAGAAGCTGCGTGTGCAAGTTCGTTTTGTTTTCCTACGATGTAATTTTCAAAAATGTACTTTGCGTTTAGGGAAAATTCTCCAAAACGTTGCGGACTTTGGTTTACAAAGGCTGGTGCTGTGCTGAGAACAGTACTTTCTGGGAGCGCGGTGACTTGAGACGAGACCACGGCAGGGGCGGCGACGGTTTCTGAGACGGGAATGGAGGCTGTCACAGGGCGTGTATCCACGCGGTAACAAATATTGCGCACTTTTACTCCACTCAGGTTTTGGATCGACTGCAATATCTCCTTTGTATACTTTTTTTCAAGCCAGGCCTTTGTGAACATGTTGGGAACCCCAACAATGACTTCGCCTTCTTGAAGCGAAACAATGAATGTTTGTTTAAACCACGTCGTAAAATTCGCTTTACTGAGTGCAAGTTCAAGTTCTCCGAGCACGGACTGCCACAGTTCGTTCGTATTCATAGATGAGCAAGCTCGATCAAGGTAAAAAACCGAGCATCTGTATCTGGATGATTGGCGACCGAGGATAGTTTAGATCAGTTGTCCACAGGTGGGCAAGTGTCGGCTTCGTGCATAAGTGGGTTGATATCTTGTGGATGGTCTGTTAGTATCTTGCCCATAAGAAATGAATGTGGTTTGATACCAGTTAAGTATGCCAAAACGTACATATCAGCCGAAGAAAGCACGCCGGGCCAAGGTGCACGGCTTTCGTATGCGCATGCGCACGCGTTCCGGGAAGAATGTCCTGAGTCGTCGACGCGCAAGCGGGCGCAAGCGCATTTCTGTTCAGGCCAAACACAAATAAATGCTTCCCCGGGAGCATCGTTTACGTCATGACGCAGATATCAAAACGCTCTTCTCGAAAGGTAAGAGCGTTTTTGATGGCGTTTTGAGTCTCAAATACCGTCGTAATGAACTTTCTGTCTCACGTTTCGCTGTTGTCGTTGGCACAAAGGTTTCAAAAAATGCCGTAGACCGCAATCGTATTCGACGGAGGGTTCGTGAAGGGCTTCGGACGCGTCTTCCGAGGATTCAGCCAGGTTTTGACGCGGTCATTATGGCGCGTCCTGCCGCGATAAAGATAAAGAACCCTGAGCTCGACAACATCCTGGAGCGTGTCTTAAAGAAAAGCCCTCTCTGGCGCGTATGAAGTGGATCGCGCTTTTTTTCATCCGTCTCTATCAACGCACCCTCTCGTTCGATCACGGGCCTCTGCGGCGGCTTTTTCCAGGAGGGTACTGCCGGTTTCATCCCTCGTGTTCGCAATATGGGCATGAGAGTATTGCTCGCCACGGGTTTCTTCGAGGAAGTTGGTTCCTGATTCGACGCATCGTGCGTTGTAACCCATTCTCGAAGGGAGGATTCGATCCTGTGCGAGAAAAATAAGACCGTCCCGCTTGGCGGGACGGTCTTTATGATTGAATTTCGATGTGCTTGAGGCGGGTAGTAAGCCCTCGGACGATCTGGAGACGTGATTTTGGTATCTTGAGCTCTTCTGCAAGAAGCTCAAGGACCGCTGCATTCGCTTTTCCCTTCTCGGCCAGGGCTGTGACCCAGAGTTTGAGGGTGTCCTGGTCCATCCACTCGAGTTTATTTTGCTTTGCTCCGGGTTTTACGTGGACGCTCAGTAACATATTATTTTTTTCTGAAAGATTTGAGGAGTTCAATATCCTTTGCTCGTTTTTCATCGAACGGTGTTTCGAGGACAAGATCAATATGTTGGAGTTTTGGATGTTGGACGATAATACGAAATGCTTCTTTTCCAATCTTTCCTTCGCCCAGATGTTCGTGGCGGTCTTTTTTTGCTTCAAAATCAACCATGGAGTCGTTGCAGTGGCTCATGATGAGACGCTTGAGACCAATACACGCATCAAATTTTTTAAACGTCGCGTCAATTCCCTCTTTGGTACGCATTTCATATCCCGAAGCAAAGGCGTGTTGAGTATCAAAACACACCGCGATCTCTTTTCCACGCTCTGCGCCGTCTAAAAAGAGTGCGACTTCTTCAAATTGATCCCCCATGACGGCCCCCGCCCCTGCGGAGATCTCAATCAAGAGCTGACAGGAGCCTGTATACCCATCCAGAATGCGATCAAGAGCCTCGATGACCATCTTTTCACCCTTCGTCTGCCCTACCTCACGCGCAGAACCTGGGTGGAACATGATGGCTCGGCAGCCTAAGGCGGATCCGCGTTCCAGTTCGTCACGAATAAGCGAGATGGAGCCGTGATAAATACGGGTTTGGGCAGAAGCGAGGTTAATAAAATACGGCGCGTGGATGTACGCGCGTTCAATGTGATGCTCCTTCATGGCCGCCTGGAATTTTTCCGTCACTTCCGATGTGATAGGAGTAGCTTTTCCCCCTTGTGGCGGGCGTGAAAACATCTGCAAGACCTCGCAACCGAGCTCTCCCGCGTTTTTGGGGGCATTCCAGATGCCTCCGGCGGCCGAGACGTGAGCGCCGAATTTCATAGATTTAATTATGGTAACAAAAAAACGGGGCGGGTGACACCGAGCGGGGACCCCATCGGCACGCAGGCTTGCCGAGTACCGATGGGGAAGCTCGGTGGCAGGACCCGCCACCGTTTTGGTTACTTTTTGATCATTACGTCGCGCAGGAGATCAATCACCTTGCGATTCCGTTGCAGTGTCTCGACGTACTCACGGAAATCCGGGGTGTACAGATGTTTTTTTTCTTCCTTATCGTCGTAACGCTCGGCCATCTTATCTAATTCCGCATCAATGTCTTTTTCCTCAACCGTAATCTTTTCTTGTTTGGCAATTTCGCGGAGAACAAGTGCCACCTTCAGGCGAATGATGGCTTGCGGCGTGAATTCGATCTTCAAATCAGCGAAGGTCTTCTTAAGGTGCTTGATGTATTCTTCAAAATCCATTCCCTGTTCTTCAACTCCACGCTTCAACTCCATGATCATGCGATTGATCTCTTCGTTGATGAGGAGATCCGGAAGATCTTCGAAACGGGACTCCTTCGCAATGAGTTCCAGGAGCTCTTTTTCTTGTCGCGCCTGTTCTTCCTGAGTTTTTTCTTGTGTCAGGTTATTTTGGATGAGGCCTTTGAGGGTGCTCAAGTCTTTTTGCCCGAGAGAAGTCGCAAAGGCGTCATTCACTTCGGGAAATTCCAAGTGATAAAGCTCTTTGAGTGTGATATCAAAATCTACATTGAATCCCGCGAGCATCTTTTGCGTGTGATCTTTCGGGAAGGGCAGGGTGAATGTTTTGTTCTCCCCCTCCTTCATGCCCGTGATCTGGTCCTTAAAGCCAGGGATGTAATATTCCTCGGCCATGTAGATTGCATGACTCGGAGAGGAGCCTCCCTCAACCACAACACCATCCTTTTTCATGTTCATCGAGACCAGCACTTTGTCGCTTTTGTCGACCTGCGTACCTTGGGGCGCACGTACCTCTTTTGTTTGCATGCGCTGCAGGTCTTTTAACGTGTGTGCGATGTCTTTTTCGGTGACTTCTACCGCTTTTGGTTTGAGGGAAAGCTTTCGAAACTCCGCGAGCTTCGTTACCTGTGGCATGCGTCCCACTTCCGCTGTGTAGACAATGTCGTTTCCTGGCGCGAGTTTTGTCACATCAATTTTTGGGGAACCAACCGTCTCGATTTGATGGGCAAGAATCGACTCGACGTACGTTTTGCGTACAATCGCCTCGAGCGCTTCCTCGTATATTTTCATTTCTCCCACGCGCTGTTTGACGATGTCATAGCCCGCGCGCCCCGGACGGAAGCCGGGAATCGAAGACGCTTGGGAGATGCGCTGTGCCGCCTCCTCAAGATAAGGTTTCGTTTCCTCTGCCGGGATGGTGACCGTGATTTTTACGGTATTTTTTGGAAGTTGTTCGATTTTTACGTCAGACATAGATAGGGTTACAGGACACGTACAAAATTCATTGAGAAGTTTAAAAATGGGATGATTTCAAGGCGCGACGACACAGGAGTAGCAGAAGCTACTTCAAGGAGGAGCAACACAGCCACCGCCGTCAGGGCGGTGGTTCCGCCGAAGGCTGGAAAATCATCCATTTTTGGGCTTCCCATCCTGGGCGGGCCAGTTTTGTCCATCTACGTCGTTGCTCGTCGCTAGTGTACCGTCTGGTACACGGCGCTCCTCGCGCCTTGCAGCTGAACAAAACTGGCTCCGCTCAATGAATTTTGTACGCGTTCTGTGACCCTAAAAAGTGTGATGAGTGTATCGGCAGATGGTAATTTTGTCAACGGTTGTGCAAGAAAAAAACGCGACAGGCCGTGTGCCTATCGCGCAGGGGGGTCCGACAGCTCGATCTCGAGGCCTGCCGCGACCGATTGGACCGCGGTGCGGGCGATTTTCATCCAGGCGTCGCCACCACCGGGACCGTTGGTCAATTCCTGCTCGCGCCAGCGGCGAAGTAGGATGCCCGTGATGTAGTTGCCGCGCTTGCACTCCTTCCAGGAAAGACCGAAGTCGTACGCCAGAGGAAGTTTGTTGCCGGCGCAGTTTTCCACCACCGGCTCGGCACGGTTCCTTCCGTGACGCCGCCTCTTCTTTTTCTCCGGCTTTCCCTCCTCGGCCGCCCGTACCTGCTTGTCGAGTGTGGCGAAGTCCGTCTGCAGGGCTTGCCAGGCGTTTTGGAGGCGCTCGGCAGTGTAGGCGCGAGCTTTCGGCGAGAGGAACTTCTTGGCGAGACCGAGAGCCCAGTCGATCATCTTCTCGTTCTCGGCGAGGAGAGATAAGCTTGTAGCTGAAGGTCTTCGCCTCTTGGATGTTCTTTTCTTCATCGATGTACCCTTCCTTGGTGTGGAAGGTGAACATCTGCTGGCGCACGATGTGTGCTGCCCACCCGTCTTTCGGGTTTCCCGCTTCGCCCGTGGGGCTCTCTCCTTCTTCAGTCCAGACGGAGAAGGCGTGTCGGGCGAAGTAGGTCCAGGTCGTCCCGCGCCTTCGTATTTGCTCTGTGGAATCACGCCTGAGAGTTCGGCAGGTGTCGTAACCGATACACAGGCGCAGGGCCGGCATCCAAACGGATTCGTACACGTCCACCGTGGGTGCATCGCCGAGATCACTCGGGGGATTAGGAAGCGTCTCGGCCTCCTTTGCGATCTGCGTGGCCCGTGCTTTCGCTTCTTCCACTCCCTGCTGTGCCTTCTTCATCTCCGTCTGCACCCAGGCCATGGTGGCCTCGTCGACGAGCGACGCCGCGGGTGCGGCGGGCTGCACCGCGGGCGGCGGCGAAGGCCGGTCACGGACCTTCTGCATCACCTCGGCGCCGCCGATAATCCCGAGGGCCATGAGTCCGAGTGCGACCAAGGCCGCGAGGGACCAAGGCCGCCTGTTCTTCCTGATCCATTCTCTCATGCGCATTTTCCACCAGGGTCGAGCAAAAAAGGGGACATCCGTAAATCCGGCAAAAACCGGACATCGGAATGTACCCAATTTTTATGGCTTTGTCAATGGATGTGTTGTCAATGAATGAAAGAAAAAACGGAACGCAGAACGTTCCGTCGCAGTATGTGAGGTTTCGAGCTAGTCGCCGTTTGCGGCCGCGGCTACCTCGCTCTCCTCGGTCGCCTCCTCCACCTCCGGCAACTCCTCTTCGATGAGGCGGTGCGTCCGACGGCCCCTGTTCACATGCTTCACGATCAGCATGTAGAGCATGATGCCGTTCATTCCGCCCGAACCAGCAAGGTTGATCACGTTCGGGTCCCTGATCGGGAACCGCGCGAGCTTGCGCTTCGTGTCCGCGTCCACCACCAGCCGTTTGTCCCTGAAGAACAGCGTGTGGTTGGTCGAGAACATGCGTGCGAGCGACAGGAGGAACGACAGCCGCAGCTGGACCGCCGTGCTCGCGTAGGCCACCTGCCTCACCCCCCAGCACGCGTCCACGATGTCGAAGAACGTGCGGACGTTGTCGCGGTAGGTGTTCTTGCCCACCCGCTCGACCGTGGTGTCCAGCGCCGCCGCGAGCTCGGGGATGCGGTTGCTGCGTCCCGGGCCGAGGTGGCTGTGGAGCCACCCGATCACCTTGAGGAAGGTCGTCGCGGTGATGAGATCCTGGCGAGTCATCCTCTGTGTCCAGCACACGCGGTTGTGGAGCGCGAAGCTCCGCTCCCCCATCCCCGTGCTCAGGTTGTAGAGGATGCTGACCGCTGCGTGGTCCTCGCGCAGGTTGCGCGCGAGCACGTTAGCCGACACCTTCACTCGATCCGCGTTCAGGATGAGGAACTGCCCGCGCTCCCACTTGTGGCTCGTGTCGAAGTGGATCGTCGCGCCGATCCTCGGTTTCGGGGCGTTCCCTTCCGCGGGCCCGGACACGACACTCTTCGCCGCGGACACGCGCTGAAGGCCGTCCACGATGAACACCTCGTCCTTGAGGTAGAAGACCCCCTCGCGCTCGTTGAAGTTCTGCCCGCGCATGCCGAGCACGATGTCCTGCACAGACTGGCCCGCCTGGAAGGCCTTCACGAGGCCATCGTACGAGGATCCAGTCAGCACCTCGCGCTGGTAGTCATCAACCTGCAGGAGGCCGAGCGAGTCGTGGTCGATGACCCCGCGCAGAACGACCTTCCTCTCGTCCCCCTTGCCGATTTCGTCCAGCGCCCCGTGGAGCACCTTCACCGATTCCCTGGCCATTATTTCCTCCGTGTTTCGTCAGGTTAAGGTCCACCGTGAGTGGGGAAGCCAACCCAAACGATGGGAATCAAGTACCATAATAAAAAAAATATGTCAATACTCGACTAAGAAAAAACCGCCCGACTAGTGTGTCGTGCGGGAGCGAGTACGCAGTCGCACCACGTTGTTGGGGAGCGATTCGGTTGCAGGAGGGCCAGCCGTTGAGGCAGCTGCTACCACGGCCTTTTCTAGTCGTGCTGATGAGCGCATAATGCGCACCAGACAGAATATTATGAAGTAGACGCTTGCTCCGACGAAAATCCAAATCGTCGGTGTGTACGCGAAGTTCCTGGCCGTGTATATGCACGCGTAGATTGCACCGATCAGAGTCGAGAAATATACAAAGATCGCTAAGAGCAGGAGAGCTTCACCGAACTCTACGACCACAGGATTCAGCAGGAATTTGCAGAAACGTGCAAATCGTTCAGGTGGTGATTTTCGGTAGAAGCCATCTTCGAACAGAAACATCGTGAAGGCTCCAAAGCACAGCCACATGAACCACATGAAATACCTCGAAAGTTTAAGGACCAATACAGTACGGCTCGTTACGCATTAGACCCATCGCATTTACATTTGTCAATGGAAAAACCGCCCCGCATTGATCTGACCCCCAAATACCGGACAGTTGAAAACACCCTAAGCAGCGACCAGTAAAAGATGATTTCGGTATTCGACCGGAGTCATCTTTTGTCTGTGCC
>Ga0076000_119_pt1 | contig 26321 bp, 25 predicted proteins | sample RifGroA2_FD_68046 | JGI IMG/M metagenome (GOLD analysis project Ga0076000, IMG submission 68046) | Parcubacteria (Uhrbacteria) bacterium GW2011_GWA2_53_10 | reverse complement strand
GCACTTAAGCGGAACCGAAACCGCGGGAAGCATGGCAGTCGCCGTAAACGGCAAAGCCGCTAATGACCTCTACAGGCACTTTACAATCCGGACGCTTAAAGAAGGAGAAGTGGATGATTACAAAGCGATTTCGGAAGTGTTAAGAAGGCGCCTGAAGCATCTGTCGCGAAATATGAAGGAAATTGAACATGCGTATAAAAAAGGAGGAATCACTTTCGGTGGAACAAGAAAAATTGAAAAAGAATTTATAAACATGATTTTAAATAACAAAGAAAACACAAAAAAATATCTTGCGGCAAGAAATAAAAAGGAAATTTTAGCCCTCGGAAGAATTATAAAACACAAAGACGGAACTATGGAACTAAATGACATTTGGGCGAATGAAAAATATGAAAAATCAGGAGTTTTGAATCATCTGATCCGGAAACTCCTGCATAGAATCGCTAAAGGTAAGGTTTACACATTTGCAAAACCGCAAAACGCAGAATTCTTCGGAGAATTGGGGTTTTTGCATATAAATTCATTGCCTAAAATACTGTCAAAAACCGAAGGCGCACCGATGATGTATGCAGTTAAAGACCATAAAGATGACCCGTCACTTAATTCAAAACCCGACCTTCTGGTTATTGACGGCGGGAAGGGGCAAGTGAGCGCGGCCAAGAAAGTGCTGGAAGAAATGGAACTGGAAATTCCGGTGATCGGCCTCGCGAAGCGCGAGGAAGAAGTTTTTAAGCCAAATTCACCGCGAACAGATTGCGGGAAAAAAGAGCAGGAAGAGAGATGATTCAAAACTAAAACTCGCCTGCCAACGTTAATTTATTACCCATATGTTTCATGTTTTATGTTTCATGGCTTTTCGACCTTTCGACTCTTCGACTTTACGACTTTACGACTTCAACACCCCACCCCCCGGCATCCTCCTCTGGTACTCCGTCACCACTTCCGAAAGAATCCCCGCAACCTTGCTTGCATGAGGAATGTATTTCTTCGTGATTCTGTCGCCCCCGAGCCCCTCCTTCAAATGTATGCAAACGACGCCGAACGGGAAAATATCCCAGTACTGCGTGCGCGTGCTCACCGCGCCGACATTTTCGAGGTGTATCGGTTTTATTTCCTGCTTAAAAAACGAAGTCTGGTCGACGAGTATGATTTTATCGGTCGTAATGAGAATGAAGTCGTAAGCCCAGTCTATGTATGCCTTGATGATGTTAAAGAAAACGAGGACGAACCAAACGGAAGCAAGTATCCATACGGTCCACCAAACCGGCCATTGATAAATCCACCCTGCGACGCCGAGTGCCGCCAGTACGGTTGTAATAAGCATTTCCCGCAAGATCGCGAAGAAAAAAGAAAGGCCGTGGTAATAAGTCATGAAAACCTCTTTCTCGCCCTCGCCGCCGTGGCAGAAGCGCTGTTTGATTTTGTTCACGTCGGTTTCGAGAGCGAAGATGTGCATGGCACAGTATTGTATCAAATATCCTGCAATAATTAAGCAAATTATGAAAAATGAGCCCTTTCGGTGTATCGCTGTTTAGCTGTTTCGCTAATTAGCTTTTTAGCTTTTAAGGCAGGGTGAGGGGGGTGAGAGTTACTAACTTTTTGAAGGCAATTTGGTATGATGTTGCATATAATTGAAACCAGCGCCGCCATCGTCTAGTGGCTAGGACACCAGGTTCTCATCCTGGAAACCGGGGTTCAATTCCCCGCGGCGGTGCCATCCGTCTTCGCCTCACTGCGTTCGGCTACGCCGTGATGTCTTTTATAAGAAGAGTTCAACTTGCCCTGCACTCGATCCGTCCGCTAAGGCGGACGGAGAGTGGTGCGGGGTTCCCCGTGGCGGTGCCAAAAGACGCAAGGTTCCCTGCCCAGCGAAGTCCGCCGAAGCTTTAGCGAAGGCGGACGAAGTCGGGTCATCCTTGCAACAGGAGTTCGACTTGCCCTGCACCCGAATTCGCCGCAGGCGAATGAGTGGTGCGGGGTTCTCCTACGGGCTGCCAAGTTTATTTGAAGCCACAAATATACCCTTGCTATCATATTTCACATATGATACACTTTAGATATATTTATGAAAAGCAGTGCAAACCTCCTCGAAGGCATAAAGCGTATGCCCTATCTCAGCAAAGACAGCGTGCAACAGTTGGGTACGCAGCTCGATTTGAATGAGGGCACCATTAATAGCTATATCAGTCGCTACTTCAAGCGCAGGCAGCTTCATAAATTGAAGAGAGGATTCTATGTATCCGCAGACTTTCTCGATAGACACGGACTGGAGACATCGTATGTATTCTATTTGGCAAACGTTCTGCGCACACCATCGTATGTGAGCTCTTGGACCGCTCTCCAGTACTACGATCTCACGACGGAGGCGATTGCGACTATCACATCTGTCACTCCCAAGATCACCCGCACTTATCAGACGAAGGCAGGGACGTTCATCTATCAGTCTATCAACAAAGAGTTGTTCACAGATTTTTCGCTCGTCAAAGGTACGTTTGAGTTCTTCATTGCATCTCCCTCGAAAGCGCTCTTCGATCTCCTGTACTTTCGGACGCACCAGTTCCGTAAGGTGTCACGGGAGAGCATCATGGGGATGATTGAAGAATTGCGCATTGAATTTGATGAAATGGATAATGCGGAACAGAAGAAATTCCACGCCTCACTTACCCCGTATCTCCATGAGTGAACAGATGCTCTCCATTCTCAAGGCCAGACTGGAAGAATTCACCGATCAGGGGGATCTCGACGTGCGCCGCAATTCGCTGAAAGAGGTCTTGCAGCTCTACATTCTCAATTTCCTCTACCATCATCCCGACTACAGCAAGTGGATCATGTACGGCGGATCAGCTCTCCGCATTATCCACGGCCTCGACCGCATGTCTGTGGATCTGGACTTTGAAGTGCCGAGTCCCATCACGGAGGAATTCCTTACATCGCTGAAAGAAGGCATCGAGCATCACTTCAGGGACACATACAACACGGACGCTGACTTTCTGAAGATCAAAATCACAGGCACGAGAGGACTAACGCTCAAGTTCAAGGTAGCGTCACTGGATCTTGGACATACATCAAAACAGGTCCATGTGAAGATCGATCTCAATCACTTCACGGCTCCGAAGACCGTCACAGAACGCAGACCCATTACGCATGGACAGCTCTCGTTCGTGATTTTGACCTATAACATGTCCGCTCTCATGGCAAGCAAGATTGCCGCGATCTTCCTTCGAGGAACGCGCGGAGTTGGCGAAGCGATCTATGAGGAGAAAGGACGCGATATTTACGATCTGCTCTGGTACATGCAGCGGAGAGTTATTCCCGATTTTGACTATCTGAAAGCCAAGGGGGTTGATATACACAATCCTCGTTCACTCTTCAACAAACTCACGCGGAAGATGAACGGCGTCAGCGAAGACAATCTGAAGCAGGATTTGTTCCCGCTCTTCATGGATCGATCCTTCATCGAGCACTGGATTGGGAACTGGCGGGAGAGTTATCTGCAGCTCGCCGAGCAGTACAGGATCCGCACCGTCACCGAGCTGGACCGTATCACGGTCGATAAGGATTTCTATAACGACAATTACTCCTTCACGTTCTGGTATAAGACGGAAGAAGGCACTCTTGTGCGTATTGCATGCATTGTGAGCGAGTACTGGATCATCTTTGCAGAAGGAAATATACGGATTGATATTGATAAGACATTGGACAAGAAGATTCAATTTTCCACAAACAACTGGCCGCCACAGTCGGAGACACCCGAAAGGCTTCAGAAATATGCCACTCTCTTCTATCGGAAGATCAACGCATACTTCAAAAAGACGAACAGAGTGATGCTGGGGGATCAGATCGTCACCAAGCTAATCCGTATGTCGGCGGATAACTTCAATCCTAGGGAGCAGATCATCCTTAACCCATCGGCACTGCTATTTTCCGAACTGGAAGATCTGCTGAAATGAAGCAACAACGGCCGCCTCTATGATTTTGTTCGTAGCTCGCACGCCACGGGCTACCGGTCCGCCATCGCCTCTTTGCTCGAAGAAATTTCTGCGAGTTCCGCGGTGATGTTCGCCTGGCGCTTCTGGTTGAAGGCAAGAGTCAAATCGTCTATCAGATCGGACGCATTATCCGAGGCGTTTCTCATGGCGATCATGCGGGCGGAATGCTCCGAGGCTGCGGATTCAAGCAGAGCCTGGTATATCTGTACTTCCGTGAGCTGAGGAACAACGGCGCGAAGTATCTCGTCCTGAGTCGGTTCGAAAAGGTATTCCGCGACTTTTAATTCTTTATTTTCTTTTTCCCGCGCAAACCTGTGCGCGCCCATGCTCTCGATCATTTTATCCAAATCGCCCTTGGTAAGCGGAAGAACCACTTTCGCGGTGGGAAGCTGTGAAAGGGCGGAAACGCAGTCCGGATATATCAGAACGACTTGGTCATATTTTTTTTCAAGGAACAGATCCATAACCATCTTTTCCAGCGGGAATACGTCTTTCAAAACCGGATGGTTCGTAAGGCTCCCGAATGCCGCGATCACGTTAGCCCCCGTTCTGGAAAGAAACTGCTGTCCCTTTTTGCCGAGCGCTATAAAATCAGCGCTTTCAAATCCTTTAAGATTTTTAAGCCCGCTAAGATACTGCATTACAAATCTGAATAACTGCGCGTTCAAGTTCCCGCAGAGCCCCCTGTCAGTAGAATAAAAAACGCAAAGAACGCGCGAAACCGGCCGCTTTTCCAGAAAAGGATGCGCGCCGGGATGGGCGGAGGCTATCCGCTCAAGTATTTCCCACGCAAGCAGGGCGTAATCGCGCAGTACCTGCGTATTATGCAAAGCGCGGCGCATCTTGGAGGCGGAAACAAGCTCCATGGCCTTGGTAACCTGCCTCGTGGACTTAATGCTCCTTATTTTTTGCCGAAGATCGCGCAGGTTTCCTGGCATTTATTTTTTATTAAACGACTCCAGCAGGCGCTTTAATTGTTCTTCACTCTCGGCAGAAATTTCTTTTTCCAAAGCCTCAAGAAGATCAAAATGCTTTTCATTTAGAAAAATCAAAAACTCGTGCTGGAATCTTTTTACTTCACTAACCGGCACATCGTCAATATATCCGTTGACTCCGGCGTACAGGACGGCAACCTGTTCCCCGACCGTCATCGGGCTGAATTTCGCCTGTTTTAATATTTCAGTGAGTCGCGCACCTCGGTCCAGCTGTTTCTTTGTCGCGCTGTCGAGATCCGACCCGAACTGCGCGAATACCTCCAGGTCGCGGTACTGCGCAAGGTCGATCCTAAGCCTCCCCGCGACTTTCTTCATTGATTTCCTTTGCGCCGCCGAACCGACCCTAGACACGGAATTTCCGATATTCACGGCCGGCCTGATCCCTTTGTAGAACAAACTGCTTTCGAGGAAAATCTGCCCGTCGGTGATGGAAATGACGTTCGTGGGAATGTATGCGGCGATGTCGCCCGCTGGATAAGCCTCACGTCCTGGCGGCCTCCTGAGAAGAAGAGAAACCTGCCTGTACGCCCATGCGTGCTTGCTCAAGTCGTCGTAAATAACGAGAACGTCTTTCCCCCTGTCGACAAAGTACTCTCCCATGGCGCACCCGGCGAAAGGAGCGATGTACGAAAGAGCCGCCGACTCGGACGCGGACGCGGAAACCACAATAGTGTAATCCATGGCGCCGCGTTCTTTAAGATCAGCGACTATGCGCGCGACCTTTGATTCTTTCTGCCCGATCGCGACGTAAATGCAAATTACGGGACGGTCGGTTTTCTGCGTGCTTTTTTGGTTCAGGATCGCGTCAATGGCCAAAGCCGTCTTGCCTGTCTGCCTGTCGCCTATCACAAGCTCGCGCTGTCCCCTGCCGATCGGGATCATGGAGTCTACCGCGATAATCCCCGTCTGCATGGGGCAATTTACGCCCGTTCTTTTGATTACTCCGGGGGCGACTTTCTCAATCGGATAGCGGACGGAGGATTCGATCTTCGGACCGGAGTCTTTGGGATTTCCGAGGGGATCGACGATGCGGCCTATCATCTGTTCGCCCGCCGGGACGGACAAAATGAGCCCCGTAGCTTTCACCTCGGAACCTTTTTTCACAAAACTTTGGGCGTCTGAGAGGATAATTACTCCCGTTGAATCCTCGTTTAAGTTAAGCGCGACTCCGGTTATCCCGTGCCCGAAATCAACGGTTTCCATCGCACCGATTTTTGACAAACCCTCGATGCGCGCGACTCCGTCTCCGACTTCGGAGACAATCCCGACATGCTCGCGGACGGTCGCCTTGCGGAAAGAGGAAACGCTTTCCTCGAGAGCCTTGATTAGATCATTTGTCAGTGTCACTTTGATTTGGGGAAAATTCGTAAAAATCTGATTAAAGAGCCTTTAATGGACGCGTCGAAACGCTCGTCTCCCGCTTTGAGCCTCGCGCCTCCGATAAGCGATTTATTGACTGCGGTCTCCATATCAACGGGCCTTTTGGCAAATTCGGATAATTTCTGCGCGATCAAATCGCGCTCTTCCTTGGAAATATCCATTGCCGTCTCGAGCACGGCGCTTACAGGCCCGCACCTGCGGATGGCTCTTCTTAATTCGGACGGCAGGAGGAAAATTTCTCTCCTCTTCCCTTCTCTCGCAAGAAGTTCTACGGCCGCCCGCGCCGCCTCGTGAAACCGGGAGGGATGGATCTTGGCTGACAAGTCCGCCAGAGCCGGCGCCAGTATTTGCGCTGAAATATTCATTTGAGCAATGCGGGAATTTCATCGGATAATTCGCTCATTATTTTTTGCTGGTCTTCGGAGGAAAACTTCCGCTTGAGCAGGCTCTCAGTCAAATCAACCGCCGCTTTGCCGAGCGCGTAGTGTATTTCGTTCAGCGCTTTGGCGCGCTCCTGATTAAGTTCCCTGCGGCCTTTTTCCAATATGGCGTCAGCCTCTTTTTTCGCCTGCTTAAGCAGTTTCTCGCGGATTTCTTCCGCTTTACTTTTGGCAGAGGCAAGCAAAACGCCGTATTCATCGTCGATTTTCTTGAGCTTTTCCATGCGGTATGCGGCAAGCTTGGCGGTCTCTTCTTCCGATCTTTTCGCCTGTTCCATGGCAAGGCGTATGCGTTCGTTCCTCTTGTCTATCGTCCTCAAGAGAGGCTTGAAAACAAACAGAGTCAGAACAGCCATCACGATAAGGAAGTTTACCGCCTGCGCGGTTAACATCTGCCAGTTGACGCCTAATTGTGCAATCAGTTCCATAAGTGATTAAACGAATTTGATAATCAGAGCGATTACGAGCGAGTAAATGGCAATGGCTTCCGCGAAAGCGACAGCCAGAACCATCGGTGTTTGTATCTTGCCTGCGGCTTCCGGATTGCGGCCGATGGCGCTCATGGCCGAGCTTCCGATCCAGCCGATAGCAAGTGCTGGCACAAACGTCCCGAAACCTATCGCCATTGCGACGAATAAATTTTTATCGAATGCGGACGGATCCATAGGATTATTGGGGAAATTAAGTAAAAAATAAAGAAATAAAAAGAATGAATCAGGACGCAAACTGATGATGGCGATCCTCGTGCCCGGCGCCGTGCGCGTCTGAAGCGATCTTAAGGAACACAAGAGTAAGGAGCGCGAACACCAGCCCCTGCACGAGCCCAACGAAAAGTTCGAGGCCGAGGAACGGGATGGGCGCGATATATGGTACGAGAAAACCGACGACTACAAGAAGCACTTCGCCCGCAAAAATATTCCCGAAAAGACGGAAGGTGAATGAAATTATTTTCGCGAATTCCGCCACAAGCTCAAGAATGCCGACAAAACTGCCTATTGGATCCCTCCACGGGGGAACGAAGAACTTTCCGGCATAAGGCAGAACGCCCAATGCCGCAATCCCGAAAATTTGCGTCGCGATCACGGATATCAGAGCGACCGCGAGAGTCATGTTCACGTCGGCATTCATCGACCTGAGTATCGGCAAAGGAACCATGTGCCCGTTGTGCAGACCCTCGATGGTTATGCTTCCGACCCCGGGAATTATGCCCATCCAGTTTGCGGTGACCAGAAATATGAATATCGTCCCTACAAGCGGGAATGCCTTTTTCGCGAGATTTTCATCCTGCACCACGTCCCGGAAAAAATTAAAAAGACCCCCGACTATCATTTCCATGAAAGACTGGAAACGCCCCGGAATCTGCTTATAACCCGAAGCCCAAGTCAAAGCCGCCATGGAAAAGAGGAAAATCATCACGAACCAAGCCATAACAAGAGTATTTCTTAATTCAAAAGCGCCAATATGCCCCAGCGTTTCCGACGCGAGAGGAGGCGTCTCCAGCGCGGATTCGGTTTTGGTTTCCGCAGTAATCCCGGAACCCGTCTTGTGTGAGCCAAAATCTGATGAAATTCCAGCTGACATTATTGTGGAAGAATAACTTTAAGTCGGCGCTTTATCGCAATAAAAGATAAGACAGCGGCAATGATGAAACCTGCAAGGAGAAAAAAAGGACTTGAGCCGAGCTTTTTATCCAAATAGGCGCCACCGAATCCAAACCCGACGGCCGGCAGGGCGATCAAGTATCCAAGCGTCCACGCAAGCCTGAGGGCAAGCCAGAGCGACCCGATTGCAGAGGGGCCGTTGTTTTTCTTGTTTTCTTCCTGCATAAGCTATTTAAGAAATTCTTCTTCTCTCGCGCCTTCGCCGCACGACTTGAAGCTTCGCAAGCTCCCTCTCCAGAAGCGCAGTGGCTTCCGCAAATCCTTCTTCATCATGCTTTCTTTCAGAAACCAGTTTTTCCGCTCGGAGTTTCGCCTCTTCTATGGCCGCCTCCTCGAGTTTCTCCGCCCGGTCCGCGGACTGCACGAGCAGTTTAAGGGACTTGCCGTCCGTTTCCGCGATCCCGCGCGTAACCGCGAGCAATACTTCCACGCCTCCGACGCGTATCGTAACGGTGCCGGGAACTATCTCGGTCACAAGAGGAATGTGATTGTCCAAAACGGTAATTTCGCCCTCGAACGCGGGCAACGAAACCGAATGCGATTCACCGCTCCATACTTTCGCCTCAGGAGTTGTGATCTCAACCTTCATTTATTTCTGGGAACCGGCCCCGACCGTTTCGATCGAGCCCTTCATATAAAATTCCTGTTCCGGCACATCGTCGTATTTGCCGTCCAAAATGGCGGAGAAGCTCTTTACCGTCTGTTCTCTTGTGACGAACGCGCCGGGTATGCCGGTAAACGTTTCCGCGACGAAGAAAGGCTGGCTTAAAAACCTCTGTATTTTACGCGCGCGCCTAACAGTGAGTTTGTCTTCCTCCGACAATTCCTCCATCCCGAGTATCGCGATTATGTCCTGGAGCTCTTTGTACCTTTGCAGGACTTTTTGCACTCTGCGCGCGGTCTCGTAATGCTCCTGCCCTACTATTTCCGGCATCAAAATAGTCGACGTTGAATCAAGAGGATCGACAGCCGGATAAATGCCGAGCTCCGCAAGCGACCTTGTTAGAACGATTGTCGAGTCTAAATGCCCGAATGTGGTTGCGGGAGCCGGATCGGTGAAGTCGTCCGCCGGCACGTAAATCGCCTGCACGGACGTGATAGACCCCTTCGTGGTGGAGGTTATCCTCTCCTGTATTAGCCCCATTTCATTCGCAAGGGTCGGCTGGTATCCGACTGCCGATGGAATGCGGCCCAGCAAAGCCGAAAGCTCCGACCCTGCCTGGGTAAACCGGAATATGTTGTCTATAAACAAAAGAACGTCTTTGTTCTCTTCATCTCGGAAATACTCCGCTATCGAAAGCGCGGTCTGGGCGACCCGGAACCGAGGTCCGGGAGGCTCGTTCATCTGCCCGAAGACCAGCGCGGTTTTATTCAAAACCCCGGACTCCTTCATTTCGTAATACAGGTCGTTTCCTTCGCGGCTCCGCTCTCCCACCCCGGCGAATACCGAGTAGCCGCCGTGTTCGGTTGCGATGTTTCTTATAAGCTCTTTGACCACCACGGTCTTCCCGACTCCGGCGCCGCCGAAGAGACCGACTTTCCCTCCTTTCAATATCGGACAAACAAGGTCGATGACTTTTATGCCTGTTTCAAGGACTTCCGTGGAAGTTGACTGGTCCGTGAAAGAAGGAGGAGCCCTGTGTATCGAATATCTCTTGTCCGACTTCACCGGCGGCAGTCCGTCAATGGGATCACCCAAGACGTTGCACATGCGCCCGAGCGTCTGGGGCCCCACGGCGACTGATATCGGTTCGCCGTCCGACTCGACCTCGGCGCCCCTCTTGAGCCCGTCAACGGGGCCCATGGCGACCGCGCGCACGGCGTTGCTTTCCAAATGTTTTTGCACCTCTAGAGTGAGAGTCTCGTCCCCGATTTTCACCTTCAGAGCGGAATAGATGGGAGGAAGTTCACCGTCGAAAGAGCAATCGACGACCGGCCCTATGACTTGTGTAACTGAACCTGGCATATGCAAGCAAAGTAAAAAATATGGATTTAACAGACAAACAACCCGCCTTATAAAGCATAGCCGGATAAAAATCAAGGCTCTTGCATTTCAAAAAGCCCTGTGCAAGAATCAAACACCGTAATTTTCCCCAATTCTTTTATGGATACAAAAAGCAGTCCTTGGTTCGCAGTTTCACTCGGCCTCATTGGAATAATCATCGGGTACTCTGTAGCCCAAAGCCAAATTGGAGGCCCGAAAGCGCAAATCGCAGACCCCTCACCCTCTCACTCACCCTCTCCCTCCATCGAGGCAGAACCTGAACCAGCCGTAAACATCGAGGCAATGCCGGAAATAGATTTCGATAAAGACCATTTTAAGGGAAACAAGAACGCAGACGTGTCTCTTGTCGTATATAACGATCTTGAGTGCCCGTACTGCCGGAGGCACCACGCAACAGTCAAACAGCTGATAACGGATTACGGGGACGGTATAAACGTCGTAATGAGGCACTATCCGCTCGGATTCCATCAAAGCGCGCAAAAGGCGGCCGAAGCCTCCGAATGCGCGGCGGAACTGGGAGGTGAAGAAGCATTCTGGAACATGGTGGACAAAATTTTCGAGAAAGGGCCGGATAACACGCAACTTGCGAGCTACGCAAAAGAGCTGGGGCTTGAGGAAACAAAATTCACAGAATGCTTAAACAGCGGCAAATTCGCGGAAAAAACCAAGGGAGACATGGCCGGCGGCACAGCTGCAGGAATCAGGGGGACGCCGGGGAATATTGTTCTTAACCGCAAAACCGGCGAATCCAAATTGGTTTCCGGCGCACAGCCGATTGAGAACTTTAAGGCGGTTATAGACGGGATGATGGAATAGCGGTCACTCGTCACTCGTCACGCGTCACTCGTCACGCGTCACGCGTCTCTCGTCACTAGTCTCAAGACCAGCGACCAGCGACGAGTGACGAGTGACGATCTCATTTTATCAACCCCTTCCCCATCAGCTCCCCGAATATCTTCGCCACTTCGGCCCTGTTAACCGATTCATTCGGACGCACCGTCATGAGCCTGTTGCCGTCCTTATCCGTGTCGCCGGTGATTATGCCGAGCTTTGTAGCGGTGTAGATGGCGTCTGAGTACTGATTGTTCGGGGGCAGGTCGGAGTAACGGTCAATTGTTTCCAGAGTGACCGCTCCCGTCTCCTCATTTTTCACTTTCTCAAGTTCCTGCCTGGACTTTATGGGTATTCGAAGGGCCTCAAGAACGGTCTGAACCACAGCTCCGCGTTTCGCAGGATAATTCACATTCATACCCCCGTCCGTGTAAACGGTAAGGCCGAGATCCTCCGCTGTTCTGATATAACCATACGACCAATGGTTAAGAGCAGATTCATTGTAAGGAGGAGCTCCCTTCATGTCTTCGGATGCGGTGTACCCTGCGGATTCAAGCGCCATTTTCGCTATTTGCGCGTATGTGATGTTGTCCGCCGGGCCATAGAGCCCCTTTAGATTTCCTTTTTCATCCTTGTAACCGGACGCGATTCCGGCGAGCAAAACTTTCGCGACAGGCCCCGCGAACCACGCGTCAGCGGGAACATCGGAAAACGCGACGTCATTCCCGCCGATTTTCACCTTAAGCTTCATCCCCTCCTTTACGACCGCAGTCTTCATCTGCTCATCCGTTGTAAGGCCCGCGGCTTCGCGTATCGCGCTATATGTGGTTCCCCTCATCGAATATCCGCCTGTTCCTCCGCCACCCCTGTTGCCCCCGCTTGCATTCGATCCAGAAGGAGATGACGATGCGGAAGACGATCGGCTGCTGCTTGCCGCGGCAGACGTTCCGCCGACTCCGAATGTGGAGAAGTGGGTTACATTCGCAGTCATCGTGTTATTCGTTGTGTCAACGGTCGTGGAAAGCGGACTCCAGTCCTGCTTTTCCTCGGACCAAACCATCATAACCAGACTTTCCTCCGCATAACCCGCGTCAGAAACTTCCGATTCGGAATACGGCATTGTCACAGCGACGCTTGAACCGTCTGACGACGACAGAGTCGTGATTTTGTTGCCATTGGAATCCTTCGGAGTTATTTCATAACCTCTTCCTCCGATTATCGTGGTTGTCGGAGTCACTGTCGCAATGGCAGTTGTTTCTTTTGTCGCGATCGACGCCGAATCGGTGGAGCTCCCCAAAACGCCTGCCGGGAAATTGATTTCAAAGCCGTCTCCTATATTTTCGTCGCGCACGAATCCCCCGCGATTCGGCGTGAGCGTGGATGTTTTTCGCTCTCTTCTAGTGTATCCGGAAATCGCAGAAACAGAGAAATTGGAAGATGCAGTCGAACCGGAAACCGCAGAAACTGATGCCGGAGATGAATTGTATCCGTCAGAACGCGCAGAAACCGTCCACGTTCCAGGCGTGACAGAAATGGAATAGTTGTCCCCGCCGCCGCTGGCTGACGTATCCACTTCATCGAACGCGTAAAGCCCCTGCGAGTTCTGGGCCATGATTACCGTCGGGACGGTGATGCCGGTCGAAGAAAGCGTCACCCTGCCTGAAATTGTCGAGGTCGCCGCGTTAAGCGTTCTTGCGCTTACGCTCAAATCAGCTCCGCTGACGATGATGGAAGAAGGGGCCGCGCTGTCCGTACAGCCGGACTTGCTGACGGAAACCGCGTATGTGCCGTTCGGGAGAAGGATCGCATATCCTCCGGTTGAAGTGGTTTGCGTGTCTATCATGCGCCCGTTCGTCGCATCTTTGAAGAAAACCGCGGCGCCGTTTTTGCAGATGTTAGACGCCGATTCCACCGTTCCTGTGATTCTATACGGCGTCGGAGTGGTAAATGTCAATGAAGTGGTCGCGTTAGCCGTTACCGCAACGCTCGACTGCGAGCCTATCTGCCCGTAAGCGGGGCTATGAGCCTTAACCGTATAAGTGCCTGCCGGCACGTTAAGCGAATAAACGCCTGCAGTGGTGTTTGTGCTTGTCTGATTCCCGCGTCCGCTTGAATCCATTGCCTGAACGAACGCATCAGCCACGCCGCCCACGGTCACCTGGATGGTTCCGGGCGCCGAGATAGTAAGATTCTGATTGCCCAAAGTCTGTCCTGCTGTGACCGTTATGCCAGTCAGCGGAGTCAATTTGCCGACCCCCGGAAGGAAACCGTCAATGGTGTAATAGCTGATCCATACGCCCCTGGCTTATGAAGCCATGCTCAATAAGGCCCTGGCCGCGGTCTATAGCTGCCTGTTTTAGCGCGAGATTGCTCTCAAGGGAGCGAACCCGCGCAGTTTCCATATGCCGTCAGAAACGTAAATTGTGAAATTGCCGGATGAATCAGTCGGGCTGTCGGAAAATCTGCCTATCGGATTCCCAGAACTGTCCACTTGCTCGGCCATGACATGCGCATAAGAAATGGCATTGCCGGACTCATCCAGTACTAGCCCCGCGATCGATCTGCCGCCCTTTGCGATTTTTAGAACAATATCGTCGCTGTCAGAATCCCCGTCGTTTATCACAAGCACACCATTTGCGTAGACATCGGCTGTTGAATTGTGGTCAACGGAGTAATTGCTCGTGTCCGCCGTCACCGTAACTTCCGCGGAATTGGACATCGGCATTCCGGATATCGTGGCTTCTATCAGATACACCCCGTCCGCGAGATTCAAACTGAACCTTCCGTTGAATTGCGACTGCGCCCCGCCGCCGCCCCCGATTCCGCTTGTAAACTTCGCCGGCCTTGCCATTATGAAAGCATTTGGAATCGCAACCCCCGCTCCGTCCAAAACAGTGCCTGAAACTGTCCTGTTCGCGGATTGGAGATTGAACGTGACCGCTCCGTCGCCTCCGCTTACCAAAACCTGCTGTGACTTAGGAGGAAGGAATGTGAATGTCGGCATCTGCTGTGGTCCCAGTCCCCTGTCTTTCTGCATCCATGGCCCCACCCCGACCTCCCATGTTCCGTCTGACACGGGCAGGGCGACTGTCCTGCTCGCGCTTCCGTTCCAAAGCACCGCGCGAACGATGTTCCCGCCTGCATCGAAGTTAGTCGGATTGAAGGCAAACACATCGATATTTGTTCCGGTTGGGATGCCGTTTATCGTAACATTTATGTTCACATCGGAGGAACGCAGCGCGAAGCCTATGTTATCGAAGCTGTTTCCGCCGATAAGTTCCATATCCTTATAGAAAGGACCCCCGACGAAACTTCCCGCGGACAAAGGCGGTACATCGATATGGTAGAACCCGTTTGAAAGACTATTGAAAAAGAACGCTCCCGTGGCAGTGGTGTTCTGGCAAGTGAATCCTCCCATTCCTCCAAGACATACCTGCACGCTGGCAACGCCCGGCTCACCGCCGTCTTTTGTTTTGTTGTTTGCCGTGCCTCCGACTGCGCCGTTGTCGTTAAAAACGTAACCATGAATATGCTGCGTGCCCGGCTGTGAAAGGAAGAACGGCATGGAAGTTTTGGATTCCAGCATGTTCCCCTGTATGTCCTTCGTCTTTATGTCAACGGAATATCCGCTTGTCGTGTAATCTTTCGGAACCGATGAGTTTACGATTCCCTGAATAAGGAATCTCAGCCTGTCCCTCGCCCCTGTCGCCGCGCCCGCTGTCGTAACGGTCACGGTGCGCGCCGCAGAACTGCACGCAACCGAATCAATCGTCATCGTTCCTTGGGCAGGCCCGTTGACATCTCCGTTTTCCATTGATGTCACGGCATCCTGGCATTCGCTTGACCCCCCGTCCGCCACAAAACTGAATCCCTGCGGGAACGTGAGGACAATCGTTCCTCCAAGCGGAATCGACTGGTTAAGATTGAACTCGACTTCATAATTGCTCGCGACGCCGGCCATTCCCGTTCTCGGATACACCATAACGGGCTCGGTCCCCATGCTGAAATAATCGAATCCGCCCGTCATCGCGCCGGGACCCAGATTCCCGCCGCTATCCTGCATGCTTTGCACGGTTACATCAGCAATGCTCCCGGAGCTCGCCGTATTTATAACATTTCCCGAAAGATCCTGTATATAAGCGGCGCCTGTGGCCGTTACTGCTTTTACCCTGACTTCCTGGTTCGGCGAAAGCATGAGCCCTCTTATTATCAGTGTCCGATCGCGCGGAATGTATTCGATATCCTTGTCGCTCAAATTAACCTGACTGCCCGGAGGAGATTCAACCGACCAGTATGAGATATTATTGACCATTCCCGCCAAGCCGCTTGTGGTTTCCGTTTCGATCTCATCGGGATCGAATTTGACAGGTTCGGACAAAGTCGCGGCTACTGAAAAGTTGTCTGCGTTCGCATAAAGAATTGTGGGTTTGGTTGAATCCGCGGCTCCTCCATTTATGTTGGTTCCCGTCGTGAACGCAATTACTTCGGCCTGATTGCCTTCTGTTGATGTGTCCCCGTCCAGCCTGTTGCCGGCAAGATCCTTTATGTCGGTCGTGAGCCTTATGTAATGCTTTTTGCTCGCCGCAAGAAGAGCCGACGGAGATAAATACGCGGTGCGTCCCGCGGGATCATAATCCACGAAAACTCCTGTTATTAAAGTGTCATTTGCGTCCCAGCCGTCCGTCCCGGCGGTGCACCCGTTGGAGCCATCTGCGTCGTTATCCTCGCAGTAAAGGCGCAGGGAACCTCCTGTGATGGTTGAAGGATCGTCGTCCTGAATTCAACGCGGTAATCACCACCCATAAGAGGCACATCCGCCGTATTTTGCACTCCCCCCTGTCCCATCCACGCTCCTGCTGTCGGACCCTTCACGATCAAAATGTAACTCGAGCCGCCTGTCATCGCGGACCCACCCGCGGACGCCGCGGTGCCCGCGGGAGCCTTTTTGCCGGGAGTTACAGTAAGAACTTTGTTAGTCGCGTCCCACGCCATGTTGCAGTCGGTCGGAGCAGCCGCATTGCCGCCGACGGACGGGCACGCAAGCATGTTGTCTCCGGACGGCTGTCCCTGCACGGCCGCGAAAAGCTGGATATTGGTCGCGCTCAGAACGGAATTGTCGCCGGTCGTTTTCATAGTCGTAGCGACGGTATTCCCCTGCGGATCTATGTAAACTCGGACCGGAGCGTTCACAGGAATCGTACTGCCGGCGCGCGGGGAACTGCCCTCAATAATCGGAGGAGGATTGAATCCGGATCCTCCGGAGAAATCAGAAGTCCTGAATACGTAAGACGCGTTTGCGCCAAGCGCCACCCCGGTCGATGTCTGAACTCCGGTAGTCACTCTAAATGTGTACCACTGATTTGCGGTGAGATCAGCGGTATGTTCGCATAGGATTCTTGTCGTGCCGGAAAGAAGCACTTGCGCACATAAATTACTGCCCCCCGGCGTCCCTCCTTGTTCATTTGGCGTGTGCGCCTTCAGAAAAACATTTGTGGTATTTACGGTTCCGGCACTTAGCGGCGTATCGAACGATCTATCGATCATCGCCTGGACGGGAACCGAAGTCTCGCCGTTATTGGGTCCTCCGCCGGCGGCCGGACCGAACGCCATGACTTTCACAGTTAATAGAAAAATAATCAGGCACGGCAAAACCGCCTGAATGAATTTGTATTTTTTCATAAAATGATTGGGGAAGGGCTCATTCAGCTCATTCTTGTATCATAGAGGGCACGGTTCTGTACACAAAACTACCTCAACAAAATTGGAAAATGTTTTGAAACATAAAACAGCTATTCGCTGTTTCGGTGTTTCCAGCCTTCGCGCTTCGCGCTTCGGCCGGCAGGCACTGTTTCGGTGCTTCGGTGTTTATAAGTAAACAGCGAATAAGCGAAACAGCGAAGTCATGTTTCATGTTTCATGTTTCAGGTTTTCCTCTGCAGAACCGACACCGTTTCTATATGCGCCGTATGCGGGAACATGTCAACAGGCTGGACAGACCTCAATTCGTATCCTTTTTTCATGAATTCCCCCATGTCCCTCGCCAATGTCGCCGTATTGCACGAAACATATACTATTTTTTCAGGAGCATGCGCGGCTATGGCTTCCCGCGCGGAAGGGTGCAATCCGGCTCGTGGCGGGTCTAAGACCATAACCTTGAACTTGTACTTGCCGCCGGGTTTAAGCTGTGAAGAAAGCACATGCTCGACTCTGCCTTTATAAAAACTGATGTTGCCTATCCTGTTTTTCCCGGCGCTCCTAAGCGCGTCTTCGACCGCAGTCGGATGGCTCTCTATGCCTATCACTTTCTCGCAGAAACGCGAGAGATATTGCCCTATCGTCCCCATTCCGCAGTACGCGTCAAGCACGGTGTCGCGCGCGGTAAGATCGGCGCCGTCGGCGATCGCCTGATACAATTTTTCAATGGCGAGCGTATTGGTCTGGAAAAATGAAAAAGGAGAAATATCAAACTCAAGATCGAAAATCCTCTCTCTTATGCTCTTATTTCCAACAAGGCAATGCACATTGGGATTTTCCGGCCTGTCGCTTATTCCCAGATTTTCTATGACAAGCAGAGATGCAAGGCCGGACCTCCCGCCGAACCTCATGAAATGCTGGAACAGCGGTTCCAATTCGCGCTTCCTGGCCTTCACGATGAAAGCGATCATTATCTCGCCTGTATTTATGCCCCTCCTGAGCAATAGAGTGCGGAGCAAACCTTTGTGCGTTTTCGGGCTATAAACCGGAAGTCTGGTTGATAAGAGAAACTGCCGCACATCGGAAAGGAGCGACGAAAGCTGTTCGTCGTACAAGTGGCACTCGGTGACCGGCAGAACCGTCGCCCACTGCCCCGGGCAATGGAAGCCTATAGTCGGATTCTCTTCTTTGTATATTTTCTTGCCGTCTTTTTCCTCAGATCGGATCACTGAACAGCCGAAACTTAATTCGAGCTTGTTCCTGTAATGGAAAATCTGCGGGCTTGGGATTATTTTTAAAACCCTGCCTTTGAGCTGTGATCTGGTTTCATGGCCCACAGGAGTCAGGTGCTCAAGTGTTTCCTTCACTATCTCTTCTTTGTAAGCAATCTGCTTGTCATACGAGATATTCTGCCACGCGCATCCGCCGCAATCATGGCAATGCGAGCACTTTGGATTTATCTGGTCTTTCGATTTTCTTGTTATTTTAATTGTTTTCGCTTCCGCAAAGCTCCCTTTGTTTCGAGTGATTTCAACCTGAGCTTCCTGCCCCGGGATTGTTCCATGAATAAAAACGGGGATATCGCCGATGTGCGCGAGCCCCGCTCCGCCGTGCGTCAGTTTTTCTATTTTTACCGTGTGAAGAGACCCCGCAGGCAGGTTGTTACTGGCACGCGCCAACAATGGCTCATCCAAGCCATTATTAGCATCATCTGATGGTTTGCGCCAATCCGACTAAGGTCACGCGTTTTGCCTTACAGAATGCGGCGAGCGTGGCGTCTCTCATGCTGACCACACAGTGCATGATAGCTGACAAGCCCGAAGAAAAGGGACCCGAACGCCACCTTGCGCGCCATACAAGCCGTAAAAAACAAGCAGAGCGCATCTCAGAGCACAAAAATGATCAAGAGGCCGTCTGTAAATTCCTCGCAAACCGCACTTCTGCCGGTAGTCAATCAGGAGGACATCCTCATGAAGCACAGGCACCTTGCAGATGAAGTTTTGCGGTCTCTGCCATGGCAATGCCAGACATCGCTAAAAAACTTTTATGTCCGTTACGATAACCCGTCCAGAAGAGGGCTTGCCGGGAAAAATACGATAATACTCGACGGCTCAGTCCCGGATGAGGAGTTCAGAGCTCTTTTAATACACGAGTTCGGACACATAACCGACTTGGGGTGCTTGCAGGGCGGATCCGCCTCCTCAGCAAGCAATTTCAAAGACGGTTCAGAGACAATAAAAATTGACGACTTGAGCATAGGGTTTTATTCGATATCATGGGCGGATTCAAAACACCAGAAAACAGGTTCAAAAGACGGAGATTTCGTCTCCGGCTACGCGGAGTGGGACCCGTTCGAGGACTTTGCGGAAACTTACGCGTATTTTGTCCTTCAAAACCAATCATTCAGGCAAAGAGCCCGCTCAAACCATGTACTCGCGGAAAAATACCGCTGGATGGGCAAAAACATATTCCCGTCATTCGAACTGATCGCCCAAGGGGAATACTCCTGGGACGGGAACGTGCCGTGGGACACAACGAAACTCTCTTATGAGTGGAAACCGGAGAAAACGGAGGTTGCAGTGAAATAAATAATTTAAAATTCAAAATTTAAAATTCAAAATTAAAATAGGTATATCATTAATTGGCATAAAACTTGGAGTCACTTTAGAACTTTGCATTTTGAATTATTAATTTTAAATTTTTACATGCGCCCTAAACTCCTCCTTTCCCTCTGGCTAATCACCGACTTGATGCTATTCGCTGCCTCATACGCGGCGGCTTATTTCCTGCGAGTCGGATTTATATTTTCATCCGATTTCCCTTTCGCAAGATTCATCTCAACGGTAATCATAACTGCTCCGTTCTGGCTCATCGTACTAGCGACGACAAGGACTTTCCAAATGACAAGAAACCAGATGACATTGCGGAATTTCTCTTACATATCTTATTCGGCTCTTGTGGGGCTCGCGCTTTTTTCGCTCGCGTATTATTTCCGGTTCACGCTCTTCTTCAGCCGCCTCCTCCTTGTATACGCGTTCGGGCTGACTGTGCTTCTTGTCTGGTCATGGCACATATTGTTCCAAAAAATCCAAAGGGCCATCCTGACGAAAAATCCTCCCGCGTTCCCGACTCTTGTGATCGGAGCCACGCGCGAATCCAGAAGCCTTATTGAAGTTCTCAAAAAGAATAAAAATCCTCTTTGCCCCGTCGCTGTCCTTGACGGAAGGGGCGCGCCCGAAAAAGAAATAACCGGAGTCCCGGTGCTCGGCAAGCTAAACAAGCTGGAAGAAGTGCTTGAGCAGAAAAAGATTACACATCTCATTCAATGCAGTGATCTTGAACAGTCATTGAACCTTTTGAGCGCGTGCAGAAATCGCGGAATAACGTACATAATGCTGCCATCCGTGCTTGGGATGGTCGGGCGGAACGAAAGAGTGGAAACGCTGGAGGGGAGGGCGGTGATAATCGTATAAGTGGAAAGTGGAAAGTGGAAAATTAACGAGTAAACCAGTAAACCAGTAAACGAGTAAACGTTATACTCTGCCCCGATGAAAGCCTTTATCCTTGCCGGCGGTTTCGCAACGAGGCTTTGGCCCCTTACCGAGAAGCGCGCAAAGCCGCTCCTGCCGCTTGCAGGGAAACCGATCCTTACCCGTCTGGTTGAAAAAATTCCATCGGAAATTGAAGTGACAGTGAGCACAAATGCGGTATTTTCCGAAGGGTTTTTCGCGTGGAAAAACAGCATCGGCCGGAAAATAAATATCGCCATTGAAGATGCGAAAAACGATAATCAAAAACTTGGCGCTTTGGGCGCGGTGAAAAAGTGGATAGAGGAAGAAAAAACGGAAGATGACATCCTTCTTCTCACAGGAGACAATTACGTGGGTTTTGACATCGGGGATTTCATCGATTCCCGCTCGCAGGACGCGCCTCTCCTTGCCGCGTACGATATCGGAGACGTTTCGCGCGCCTCGGCATTCGGAGTGGTTGAGTTGGCAAGCGACGGTAAAACTCTCGCCGGTTTCCAAGAAAAACCGGCCAATCCGTGCTCGACTTTAATAAGCACCGGATGTTCCATAATTCCAAAGCGCCGGATTCCCGTTCTTGTTGAATTCGCCAAAACACATCCGGATAATGTCGGAGGAATTTTTGAGGAATTCATCGGCAAAGGAATAAAAGTGGAATGTTTTACATTCACCGAGAAATGGTTCGACATAGGATCATTTGCGAGCTATCTGGAAGCGACGATATCGCTTGCCGGAAATTCCGTAATCAAAGAGAAGGAATCGCAGATTACGAATTCCTCGTGCTGGGGAAGCGTGGTTTTGGGCAAGGGATCGAAAGCAATCAACTGCAAACTTGAAAATGTCGTTATGTTCGAAAACTGCACTGCCGAAAATTGCGATTTGTATGAATGCGTTTTGGACAATAATTGCGTGCTAAAAGGGGTGGATCTGAGGGGGAAGATGATAAGGGAAAATACGAAATTAATTGATCAATTCCAAACCACCGCCTAAACTTAACCTATGAAAAAATTACTTCTTCTATCATTGTTTCTGCTCCTTGTTTCATGCAATCAATCCGGAGTTGCCGTCAATCTTTCATTCAAAACAACCGACCCGTCGAAAATCAGCGTCCTATCGACGATGAGCGAGAACGTTATTGAAAGGCTTGCCTACAATCTGGAACAGGAAATCCCGGACATATCGGTAAAGAGCAAGGGGGACCGCAGGGAATTTGCCGTTTCTTTGAGGAACATGGAATCCGCCGAAAAACTGGAAACTGCGCTTGAAACGCCGCTCAATCTTGTTTTTGCGATCGAGGCTCCGGAGGAAGGCGAGGCGGACATCGAAAACGAGCAATACGGAAAATTTAATTTCACAGAGCTGAACGGCTCCCATATATCGTGGGTCACCGCGGAGGATTCAAACGGAAAGGGCAGAGTCGTCATGAGCCTGACTGACGGCGGTAAAACGATCTGGCAGAAAATATTGAATGATAATTCGGACAAAAAAGTGGCTTTGTTCGTACGCGGCGGGCTTGTGTCCATGTACACCATAAAAGACGAAGCGATAAAAGATTCCATCGTGATCTCGGACATACCTTCCGCTGAACTTGCAAGGGTGTTCGCGGATGATGTGAATGTGGGGACGTACGTAGTGTTTGAAGTGAGCTTGTAAGTGGAAAATGGAAAGTGGAAAGTGGAAAATTCTAAAGCGACCCGACGTTTGTTCTAAGTTTTCGTCATTTTCCACTTTCCACTTTCCATTTTCCACTTCTTAGGTTTCCTCGGTTGCTTCGGTTGCTTCGGTTCCCTACACTACCCCCAATGTCAACCAACCGTTCCCGCCTGTGGCCGGCAATATCGGTAATAATCTCGATATTGATCCTCGTAATAGCCCTTCCCCAAAATAGAAGGACTTGGTTCCCCTCTTTCCTGCAGTCGCCGAAAATCCATTACGGCCTCGATCTTGTCGGTGGCACCCAGCTGGATTTCCGGATTTCTGAAAGGGAAATGATCGGCCAGATCTCCGAGTTGGAGAAAGAAATATCGCGAATGGAAAATGAAGGCGCTCCTCCGGACAGCATAGGAGCTCTGCGCGCGCAGTTGAACGCGATACGGGAACAGCAAAAAACTATCGTAGAAGCGATTAAGGCCGTGCTTGAAAGAAGAATCAACTCGATGGGGGTAAGCGAAGCAGTGATAACCCCTTCTTATGTCGGAAACGAAAAACATCTTCTTGTTGAGTGCCCCGGCGTCGTAGAAACGCAAGCCTGCATCGATACAGTCGGAAAAACCATCAGCCTTGAATTCAAAGAGGAATACACGGAGGCCACTGAGGAATTCGAAAAAGGCGTAAGGGGCTCTGCGGAAGAAACGGCTCAGAGAATCAAAAAAGGCGAACTGCTCTCCGTAATCGGAGAAGATATGAGCTCCGAATTGGGGACGGGATACGAAAACGAGAAAGAATATTTTTTCGACCAGCTTCCGAAATCCTTGGAACAAATGTGGGACAGGAAGCCTTCGCAGGGCGTAAAAAAGATAGAAGGTTCCATCGAGGTGCCGCGCCAAACAGAAGAAGGGCACACTATTCAGGAGGTGCCCGGGATTTTCCTAAGCGAGGTTACAAAACCGCGAGAGAAGCGCCAGCGCGCACTTACTGATATTTCTCTCGCTCTTGAACATCTTTCAAAAACAATGGAAAACGCTTCCCTCGTGGAAATTGCAGATTCCCCCGCCGATGACCCCGCCGATCCTATTATTAAAGCTCTTGGCGAGCTTTCCCCCGGAGGAATCACAAGCACCGCGATCGATGAAACTAAATCCTCTGTCATCTATCTTAAAAACAGGACGCAGGGCTCGCAGGAAATGGAAGCCAGCCATATTCTCGTTTCTTTTAAAGGCGCGCTCTCGGCTCCCGAGACGGTTACCCGCGCGAAAGAGGAAGCCAAAAAATTGGCCGAGGAAATCAAATCGAAAATCGAAGGGGGGGAAAGATTCGAGGATCTTGTGAAGAAATATTCCGACGGGCCGTCCGCGAAAGAAGGCGGTAGCCTTGGCAGGTTCGGGCTTGGAACGATGGTACCCGCCTTCGAGCAGGCGGCATTCGCGCTCAAAGACGGGGAGATAAGCTCTCCCGTGGAAACACAGTTTGGATTCCACATCATAAGAGCGGACAAAGCTCCGGTACGTTCGCCCGATATTCTTACTTACGACATTCTAACCTTTTTCAACGGCGCCGAATCTCTTAAGTCTGCAGAAAATGCTCTGGCGCAGATAAAAGAGAACAGAGTCCAGAGGGAAGAAGAAGTCGTGTTCCTTAGGAATTTGTTTTTCTCGCTTATCCCGACCGGATGGAAAGACACCGCGCTTGACGGGAAACATTTCCGTTCCGCGACGGTGACCCTTGACCCGACTACCAACCTGCCGGTCGTGCAAATATTATTTGACGCCCAGGGCGGCCAGATATTCCAGGAACTCACAAAAAAGAACGTCGGCAAACGCATAGCGATATTCGTCGGCGGAGAGCTTGTTTCCGCGCCGACAGTGCAGGCGGAAATTTCCGGCGGCACCGCGATCATCACGGGAAGCCGCACGTTCGAAGACGCGAAAAAACTCGCGCAAGACCTGAACACAGGAGCAATCCCCGCCCCGATATATCTTGCGGGACAATATACGGTGGAAGCCACTCTGGGGGCGCAGGCTCTCGTCACATCCATCAAGGCAACGCTGATAGGGACAGCGGTTCTTATGCTCTTCATGATCGCGGTTTACAGGCTTATGGGCTTCATTGCCGACATCACGCTCGGCATTTACGCGCTTATCCTCGTGACGCTTTTGAAGCTCCCCTTATTCCTGTTTTCCGACCAGCAGATAGTTCTTACTCTCGCGGGAATCGCCGGAATAATCCTCTCGGTTGGAATGGCTGTTGACGCAAACGTGCTTATTTTTGAAAGGATAAAAGAGGAAATGCGAATGGGAAAGAATTATAAAACCGCCGTTTCCATCGGCTTCGAGCGCGCGTGGCCGAGCATACGCGACGGCAATTATTCGACTCTGATCACATGCGCGATTTTATTCATAATCGGAACATCAATCGTGCGCGGGTTCGCCGCGACACTTTCCATGGGAATACTGGTTTCTATGTTCACAGCAATAGTCGTAACAAGATGGTTTATGGACTCTCTAGAAGGGACTCCGCTCGCAGAGAATAGGGAGATGTTCGGGGCAAACATGAAACATGAAACATGAAACTTAAGTTCCAAGTTTCAAGTTTCAAGTTTCAAGCCTTATGCGCCGTTCTTCTTTTTTTCCAATGTCCTGAATTCCCCTTGCCTGACAAGCGCGCGATCACAAGCAGACATCGGTAAACCGGTCATTATCCTTTTGTATTCATCGGACAGAAAACCCGTTTCCCTTTGCACGCTTATCGCGGCGGCTTCGCGGATTTCTCTTCCGCTGAATTTTCTACCGCCAATCTCGATGCCAGAAACGTCAGCCGAAGATGACTGCTTTGTGTGTTCTATTTCATGGTCGCGTATGCTCTCTGTAATCCCGCGGTCAATCAAGCGGCCGCCGTTTGATAGAATGCTGTCGGGATCAATATCTATCTCTCCTCCGTCCAATTGCGCCTGACCAGCGATGCCGGACGGCAATTCACTTATTGTTATATTGCTTTGCCCCAGAATATCGGCGATATCGCGGGCCGTTTCTTCAAGGCAATCTCCAACCGCTTCCATATCGACATTTTGGGAATTTTCAAAAATCCAGGAAATTTCACCCCGGACATCATCGCCCCTGCCGCCTAATGCCATCCGGATATCCTCCGCCCTTTCCCTCAACCGATTCGAAAGCTCGCTCACGGACAAGCCCTGTCCTTCGACGGTTTTTTCATATATCGCCCGCGCTGTGTCCAGTGCTGTCATTTGCATTAAAATAAATCATTAAAATATTACCGCAACAACTTGGTGCGATGAAGTGTTTTGTGCGGTATTTTTTGGCTTGGGGATACTGAAATATGGGAATATTGGATTTGGGTGGGAATCGCGACATTGATTGCGAGCGGTTTCAGCCTCCAAGCGCAGAGCGTCGCAAAAATGTGGCGCGGGCAAGCGGAGGGGGTCATTTTTGCAGCGGAGCGCTTGGGAAGGCTGATCCGCGAGCAATCACAGTCGCGAAACTTTTCTTTGCGCCGCTTTCTTTTAGTTATAAAAGAAAGCGGCAAAATAATCATTTCAATTTCTCATAAACCAAAAACGTATACGCAAACCCATGATCCTTGTCCGCCTCATGCCTCTCGCTTGATATCAATTTCCATCCATCATCCACCGCACCCACCCCAGCAGCACCGCTCCGCGGTGCGGTGATACGCGGTGCGGCGGAATGGCCGTTAAATTCCGGGAAAAACGCGTCTCCGCCTTCTATCACCGCATGCACCCGTGTCAGATCAATGCGATTCGCGAACGGCAAAGCCTGCCTATATATCTCCCCTCCTCCGATAACACAAACTTCTTTCTCGTCTTTCACAAGTTCCAAAGCCTCTTCGATTGAATGAACAACCTCGCAACCTTCAATTTTTATATCCTGCCGCGTAACAATAATGTTTTTGCGCCCGGGGAGAATCCGCCCGATGGACTCGTGAGTTTTCCTGCCCATTATAAGCGGCTTTCCCTTTGTCGCTTCCTTAAAATGCCTGAAGTCATTGGGGAGATTCCACGGAATTTTTCCGTTTTTTCCGATGCAGTTATTTTCCGAGGCGGCGGCGATGAGGGTGATGATCATAAAGTATTAAGTATTAAGTATTTAGTATTAAGTATGTCATTTC
>Ga0076000_101_pt1 | contig 30970 bp, 39 predicted proteins | sample RifGroA2_FD_68046 | JGI IMG/M metagenome (GOLD analysis project Ga0076000, IMG submission 68046) | Parcubacteria (Uhrbacteria) bacterium GW2011_GWA2_53_10 | reverse complement strand
CGTGGGTCTGCCATCAAAGCGCTCCAAAATCCAACCGATGCGGCTGCTGCCAAGCCGATTCTCGATTTGATTAACGCGCTCGACACCTGGATTCCGGAACCTGTGCGTCAGGTCGACAAACCATTCCTCATGCCAGTGGAAGACGTGTTCTCGATTGAAGGCCGTGGCACCGTGGTGACAGGCCGCATTGAACGCGGAATGGTAAAAGTGAACGAAGAAGTATCGATCGTTGGTATCAAGCCGGAGACGTCGAAGACGGTCGTGACCGGAATCGAAATGTTCAACAAAACTCTTGACGAAGGCCGCGCAGGCGATAACGCCGGCCTGCTCCTTCGTGGAGTGAAGAAAGAAGATGTGGAGCGTGGCATGGTGCTTGCAAAGACAGGTTCCATCACCCCCCACACCGAATTTCTGGCAGAAGTGTATGCCCTCACAAAAGAGGAAGGTGGCCGTCACAAGCCATTCTTCAATGGGTATAAGCCGCAATTCTATATCCGGACCACGGATGTGACAGGTGAAATCACCCTGCCAGCCGGGACGGAAATGGTGATGCCGGGAGACACTATCAATCTTACGATCAAACTCATCCAGCCGGTTGCCCTTGAAGAAAAGATGTCGTTTGCCATCCGCGAGGGTGGACACACGGTCGGCGCCGGAGTGGTGACGAAGATCACGAAGTAATTCAATTGACCAGTTCTTTTCTACGCCTGTGACTGCTGCTCCTCACACCGCAAAGAGCGGAAAAACTGAAGAAGAAAAACCGCACATCCGCATCAAAATTCGGGCCTATGATCACAAGATCATCGACCAGGCTACCGCAACCATCATCAAGACGGCCGAGCGGTCTGGGGCGAAAATCCATGGCCCAATTCCTCTGCCAACAGAGAAGCGGAAGTACACAGTGAACCGCTCCACGTTCGTCCATAAGGATTCACGTGAGCAGTACGAAATGCGTGTGCACAAGCGTATCATCGATATTGCAGAGCCGACAGAAAAAACCATCGACGCGCTCATGACCTTGAGCCTCCCAGCCGGAGTCGATGTCGAAATCAAAACTTAAAAGATTTTTGAAAATCCTTCATCTGCGTCGTTGTCCCGCTATGCGGGACGCCTAGCATCTGAAGTTTTTCAAAAATCTTTCGCAGATTAAAAATTGGTGCCCCGCACCTTTCTCTCCGTCAGTCGTGATGGGAAGAAAGGTGCGGGGTCACCTAGCGGAATGGAAACAGGGAAGAGAGATCTCGGGTTCACAGCCGTCTCTTGGAGAAAACCTTCCATGTGCTTTCCAAACCGCCCACGAGGTTGTTATCTTCAACGCAAACACAAAACCCGAATTTCCTCACTCACAGAGTGGGGTCACGCCTTTGGTAAGGCTCGGGGCTGGAAGCCGGTGATCCAAGAGTTGGATAATCGACTTCTGGCTTTTTCATTGCCAGACGCATGTCCCTTTTAGGGGACCAATACAGAACTATGTCATTCATCATTGCTCGAAAAATTGAGATGAGCCAGGAGTTTAAGGACGATGGCTCGGTCGTGCCAGTGACGCTCGTAAAAGTCGAGCCCACGGTCGTTACTCAAGTGCGCACGTCCGAGAAAGACGGTTATCAAGCCGTTCAGCTTGGCACGGACACACGTCGCAAACTTCCTAAGCCCGAAGCCGGGCACGTGAAGGAATTGCCTGCGTTTGGCGCGTTGCGCGAGTTTCGTGTTGAAAGCACGGAATTGAAGCGCGGAGATGCCGTAGATGTTTCGGTGTTTAAGCCAGGCATGAAGGTGGATGTGATTGGAACGTCCAAGGGGCGCGGATTTGCCGGTGTGGTGAAGCGCCATCATTTTGCGGGCGGTCCGGCGAGCCACGGCCAAAAAGACCAGCTGCGCATGCCAGGTTCCATTGCGTCTCAACGCCAAGGTCCCGTGAGTAAAGGTCAGCGGATGGCCGGACATCTTGGTGCGGCTCGCGTGACGGTAAAGAATTTGGAGATTGTTTCGGTGGATGCTTCCGCGCAAACGCTCGCCGTAAAGGGCGCTGTGCCTGGAGCACGTGGAAGTTTGCTTCTGATCGTTTCCCGAGAAGGAAAAAATACCATATGGCAACGGTAAAACTCTACAACCAAGAAGGAACATCTGTAGGAGAGCTCACACTCGAGCCCCGATTATTTGATGTCAAAACGAGTCCTTCCGTAGTGCATGCAGCGGTGGTCGCTCAAGAAGCGAACACGCGTCAGGTTTTGGCCCACACCAAGGGTCGTGGAGAAGTAGCGGGAACCGGAAAAAAGCCTTGGAAACAAAAAGGAACCGGTCGCGCACGCCACGGATCACGCCGTTCACCGATTTGGGTAGGGGGAGGTATTACCTTCGGTCCAACCAAAGAACGAAATTTTTCATTAAAATTAAATCGCAAGACGCGTCAAAAAGCGCTCGCGATGGTGCTTAGTGACAAGGTGGCTAACAGCCGTTTTGTTGCCGTAGAGACCCTGAAGCTTTCGGAGCCGAAGACCAAGGTCGTGGCAGCCCTTTTGAAGAAATTGCCGGTCACTGGGAAGAAAACCCTTGTGGTCCTCGAACCAAGCAATGCAATTTTTTCCCGCGCCGTGCGGAATTTGCCACGCGTCTCAACTCTTCCTGCGAACAGCCTGAATGTGGTTGATTTGCTTTCGCATGACACCGTCCTTGCAAGCAAAGAAGCGATTGAAGTGATTACCAAAACATACTCACGTTCGTAATATGGCATTTTTTGACCGATTTAAATCGAAGAAGGAAAAGGAGCTGAAGGGCGAAGCTCCCGCTTCGAGTTCCCCAAAGGTCAAAGAGACCGCCACGAAGAAGGAGTCAAAGAAAAAGTCCTTTGCAATTCCAATCGAGCTCACCCACATTTTGGTGAAGCCCCTTGTGACAGAAAAGGCAGCCCATCTCGCGTCTCTAGGACAGTATTGCTTCGTCGTCTCATCCGACAGCACGCGCATCCAAGTGCGTGCCGCGGTGAAAGCGATTTACGGAGTGACGCCAAGCGAGGTGAACATCCAACGCGTTCGAGGCAAAGTTGTTCGCTTTGGTCGCATGAGCGGCCAGCGTCGCGCGTGGAAAAAGGCGATCGTTACGCTTCCTCCAGGAAAGAAAATTGATGTTTACGAAGGCGTCTAAAACGTTATGCCAATCAAACGCTACAATCCAACATCTCCTGGTCGACGCATTTCTAGTGTCGATACCTTTGAAGATATCACCAAAGGAAAGCCGGAAAAATCTCTCACGATTCCCCGCAAACAGATGGCGGGCCGCACGGGAGGAAAAATTACGGTTCGGCACCGCGGCGGCGGCGTGAAGCGCCGGATTCGTCTCGTGGATTTTAAACGTGAAATTTATAATATCCCCGCGAAGGTGATGGCGATTGAGTACGATCCAAGCCGTGGTGGACGTATCGCCCTTCTGTTCTATAAGAATGGAAAGAAAGGCTACATGTTGGCCCCTCTTGGACTTACCGTGGGCAGTACAGTGGTTTCTTCAAAACAAAAAGGAGAAATCCAGACTGGAAATCGTTTTCCTCTCGAGCACATCCCTGTCGGTATTGTGGTGCACGATGTAGAGCTTCATCCTGGGATGGGTGGACAGCTTGGTCGTGGCGCGGGAGCCGCGATTCAGCTCATGGCCGTCGAAGGGCCTTATGCCACACTGAAATTGCCTTCCGGTGAGATGCGCATGGTTTTGAAGCAGTGTTTTGCCACCATCGGGCAGGTCTCAAATCCTGACCGGCGTCTTATTCGTTGGGGGAAGGCAGGACGCATGCGTCATCGTGGGTTTCGTCCTTCTGTACGTGGAAAGGCCATGAACCCAGTGGATCACCCACACGGTGGTGGAGAAGGCCACAACCCGATTGGTCTCAAGCACCCGAAGACTCCACAGGGGAAACCCGCATTCGGAGTGAAGACACGAAGGAAGCAAGCCTCAGACGACCTTATTATCACACGACGGCCAAAGGGTCCGTTCGTAGGAAGTGGCGCTGCCTAATCTTATGTCACGCAGTTCAAAAAAAGGTCCTTACGTGGATCTAAAACTTCAGAAGAAAATTCTCGCGCTCAAGCCCGGTGAAAAGAAGATGATTAAGACCTGGGCACGCGCTTCAACCATTACTCCTGAAATGGTCGGTTTTACTGTGAACGTCCACAACGGAAAGGATTTTCTTCCGGTTCGTGTCGTGGAAAACATGGTCGGCCATAAGCTTGGAGAATTTTCCCCCACGCGAAAGTTCGTTCGTCATGGTGGAAAATTGCAGAAAGAAGTGGAAGCGTCTGCCGCGGGAGCTGCTCCTGCTGCAGGGGCTGCACCGGCCGCGCCAGCCAAAGGGGCTCCGGCGGGCGGAAAAAAATAATTTTGTTGTATGGACGTCAAAGCACACGCTCGCTATGTTCACATGTCACCCCGGAAGATCCGGCTGGTGATCGATACCATCCGCGGTAAACGCGTGGTGGTAGCATTGCAGCAGTTGCAATTTGTGAATAAGGCAGCCTCCTTGCCTGTCTTAAAACTGTTGCGCTCAGCTGTCGCCAACGCGGAACACAATCATCAGATCAAGGCAGAAACATTGTACGTGAAGACTATTGTGGCCGATGGCGGGCCGGTGCTCGATCGTTGGCGTGCACGTGCGATGGGTCGTGCCGCTCCGATTCGCAAGCGTTCGGCGCACATCTCGGTCGTGCTCAGTGATGTCCCGGTTGAGAAGAAAAAGGCTTAAATCCTATGGGTCATAAAGTCCATCCAATCGCATTCCGGCTTGCTGTCACCAAAGGGTGGGGAAGCACTTGGTTTGCCAGACAGAATTTCAGCACCTTCCTGAAGGAAGACGTGCAGCTTCGCGATTTCCTGTGGAAGCGATTGAAGGATTCCTTGCTGGATCGGATCGAAATTGAGCGTTCACGCCAGAAAATCACGATTACGCTTTATTCTGCGAAGCCGGGGACCATTATTGGTCGCGCGGGAGCAGGTATCGAAGAATTGACGAAGGCTATCAAAAAGATGTTTTATCCTGGCCGTCGTGTGGATCTGCAAGTGAATGTGAAGGAGATCCAACAGCCTTCTTTGTCTGCACGCATCGTGGGTCAACAAATCGCAAGTGATTTGGAGAAACGCATGCCATTCCGTCGCATCATGAAGATGGCGATTGAACGCGTGATGAAGTCCGGAGCCCAGGGGGTGAAGCTGACGATTTCTGGGCGTTTGAACGGAGCGGAAATTGCGCGCACAGAAACATTGGCGAATGGAAAAATTCCGCTGCACAACCTGCGGGCGGATATCAATTTTGCCTCTGTGGCTGCCCATACGATTTACGGAGCGATTGGGGTAAAGGTCTGGATTAACCGCGGCGAAGTGTTTGAAGAAAAAAAAGGTAGTGCGTAATACATATGTTGATTCCAAAAAAGGTAAAACATCGCAAGTGGCACAAGGGACGCGGTCGCGGCAAGCGGCTCGCAACCCAGAAGACCACACTCGCCTTCGGCTCGCATGGGTTGAAAGCGATGACAGAGTCGTGGGTGACCTCGAGGCAGATTGAGGCTGCCCGTCGTGCGCTGACACGCACGATCAAGCGTGGCGGAAAAGTCTGGATTCGGATTTTTCCTGACCATCCTGTTACGACCAAAGGCTCGGAAATGCCTATGGGAAAAGGAAAAGGAGCCGTGGACCACTACATTGCAGCGGTCCGACCGGGCACTGTGATGTTTGAGATGGATGGTGTGGAAGACGCCCTTGCACGAGAAGCACTCACGCTTGCGGCGCACAAGCTGCCGGTCAAGACCAAGATTGTTACGAAGGAACTCGTCTAATCGTATGGAAACGAAAGATCTTCAATGGATGAGGAACCAGAGTGTCGAGGCTTTACAGAAGGCTTTGGCGGACGCCGAACAGCGGCTCCACACGCTCCGTTTCCGACTCTCCTCTAACCAACTGAAAACCGTCCGTGAAATTCGAGAGATCCGACAGGAGCTCGCACGCATCAGCACGGTTCTGCATCAGAAAGAAAAGACAAAGGTATGAATACTCGACACTTCGAAGGCATCGTGATTTCCGACAAGATGGCAAAAACCATCGTGGTTCGGGTTGACCGCACGGTCGTTCACCCCAAGTACGGAAAGCGCTATGTTCGCAGTGAAAAGTACAAGGTCCACGATGAAAAGAAGCAATATAAGGTCGGTGATCTTGTCAGCTTTATAGAGTGTCGTCCCATGTCGCGCGATAAGCGTTGGCGCGTGCTTGAGAAAAGCAACGCAAAAGCAGCTATGAAATGAGATCATTTAAAAACTTCAGCTGCTAGGCGCGGGGAAACTGACGAGGAAACGTACTAGACCGTACGTTGACGAGTCAGCGGGGCCCCGCAACAACGCAGATGAAGGAATTTAGATGATCGTAATGTATCTATATGGTTCAACATCGCACCATGTTACAAGTAGCCGACAATACCGGAGCCAAAAAACTCCAGGTGATTCGGGTATTGGGTGGATACCGCAAGCACTCCGCAGGCTTGGGAGATATTGTGAATGCGGTGGTGAAACAAGCTGTGCCGCACGGAACCGTAAAAAAGAGCGATGTGGTCGTGGTCGTGATTGTGCGCACACGCAAGGAGACCCGTCGCAAAGATGGAACGTACATTCGTTTTGATGAGAATGCGGGTGTGATTGTGGACAAGAATTCAAAAGAACCAAAGGGGACTCGTATTTTTGGACCGGTCGCTCGCGAGCTGCGCGGCAGGGGATATACTAAGATTATTTCTTTGGCTCCTGAAGTCCTCTAATGATATGAAGATCAAAACAGGCGACAAAGTCCGTGTCATTACGGGTAAAGAAAAAGGAAAGGAAGGCGCTGTCTTACAGGTCTTTCCTCAGCTTGAGCGTGTGGTTGTGGAAGGTATCAACCTTTCGACGCGCCATTTGCGTGCTCGTAGTAAGGATGCACCAGGGCAAAAAATTCGCTTTCCTGCCCCGATCCACATCTCAAACGTTTCCTTGATTTCCGCAAAAAGCGGAAAGAGCGGACGGGTGGGTTATAAAATAATCGAGAAAGATGGCGTACGGACCAAGATTCGCGTCCTGCGTTCAAAGGGAACATCGGAGGATATTGAATAATTGTATGGCATTACGACAGACGTACAAATCAACGATTGTTCCCGCGCTTCAGAAGCAGTTTGGCTATAAGAATATCCACGCGGTACCGAGCGTACGACAAGTCACCCTGAACATCGGGGTCGGCCCTGGAGTCAAAGACGCGAAGTATCTCGAAACAGCTGAACGAACTCTGAGCCGTGTCTCCGGTCAAAAGCCTGTGAAGACACTTGCCCGTAAATCCATCGCCGGATTCAAGATTCGTCAGGGGATGGTGGTGGGGATGAAGGTCACCCTGCGCGGCAAGCGTATGTGGGACTTTCTCGAGAAACTCATCAAGATTTCTCTTCCGCGGGTTCGGGATTTTCGGGGTTTGTCTCCGAACGCGTTCGATCAAGGAGGGAATTACTCGATCGGTTTCACGGAACACACCGCATTTCCAGAAATTCGTAGTGATGAAATCGAAGTGCTTCATGGCCTGCAGGTGACCATTGGAACCACCGCAACGTCGAAGGCAGAAGGCACGGCGCTTCTCAAAGCTCTCGGCGTACCTTTCCGAGAAGAAGAAGCAAACAATAAGTCCCGCGAAGCGGGATCCCGCTCTGCGGGAAAATAATAAACCGCTATGGCAACCCAAAACCAGATCGCTAAATCCAATCGCAAACCCAAGTTCTCGACACGTATCGTGAACCGGTGTTGGCGTTGTGGTCGTCGACATGGCTTTATTCGTGATTTTAAGCTGTGTCGTATCTGTTTCCGCGAACTGGCCAACCGTGGGGAAATCCCTGGTGTGGTTAAAGCGAGCTGGTAATTTTATGTTGACGGACCCAATCTCAGACATGCTCACTCGATTACGAAACGCCATTGTGGTAGGCAAGCGCGAAGTGGTCTTGCCATACTCGGCCATGAAGTTTTCGATTGCCAAAATCCTTGAAAAGGAAGGATATGTTGCCGGCGTTGAGAAGCTCGTGGTCGCCAAACGCTCCATGTTGCGACTCGGCTTGCAGTATGACGATACCCAACCGCGTTTGCGCGAGGTGAAGCGTATTAGCAAACCTGGTGCGCGTGTGTACGCAAAATCGACAGAGCTGCCACGCGTTTTGTCCGACCTGGGCATCGCCATCATTTCTACTCCAAACGGGCTCATGACCAATAAAGAAGCACGTGCCCGTCATTTGGGAGGCGAGGTTATTTGCGAAGTATCCTAATATGTCACGCATTGGAAAAAAACCGATTCAGATTCCTGCTGGAGTTGACGCACGCGTGCAAGATCGCACCGTGCACGTCAAAGGCCCCAAGGGAGAACTCGCCATGCCGTTCCATCACGCGGTAACGGTTGTGCTTCAGGATGGGACAGAAGGCAAGGAACTTCAGGTTTCCGTTGCGCATGCCGATCAAAAGCAGGAGCGGGCCCTTTGGGGGACGACACGTGCCACGATCGCAAGCATGATCGAGGGAATCACGAAGGGCTACACCAAGAGTCTCGAAATCAACGGGGTCGGATACCGCGCAAGCTTGGCGGGAAAAAAATTGGTGTTGACGGTTGGATTTTCTCACGATGTTGATTTCACACTGCCACAAGGAATCGACGCAAAGATTGAGAAAAATATCATTACGTTGACGGGGATTGATAAACAGTTGATTGGAGAAACCGCTGCACAAATTCGGAAGATTAAACCCCCAGAGCCCTATCTGGGTAAGGGGATTAAGTATACGGACGAAGTGGTACGCCGCAAAGTTGGAAAGGCTGCCACGAAAGCCGCCGAATAATATGTCGAATCGCATGATCACAAAGCGAGCACAAGCAAATCGCCGTGCCATTCGCACACGCGCACGCATGCAAGGCTCCCCCACACAACCCCGTCTTTCCGTGAAGCGCAGTCTGAAACATATCTATGCGCAGTTGATTGATGACGCCGCGGGACGAACACTCGCCGCAGCTTCTGACTGTGAGGTGTCCGGCGGAAAAGGCCTGAAGCCTCTTGCCATCGCGACCGCCGTCGGGAAACTCCTGGCTGAAAAGGCGAAAAAAGTTGGTATCACTCAGGTCGTGTTCGATCGAGGATCGAACCGTTACCATGGCCGTGTCGCCGCGCTTGCACAGGGTGCTCGCGACGGAGGTCTCCAATTCTAATCTTATGGACGAAACGAAAACACAACCAGCAGCACCTCTCGCTCCACGCCCGCCAGCCGCTGGCGCGGCGCCTGCTTCGACGCGCCCTCCGCGGCGCATGGGAGGCGGTGGTGGTGGACGTCGTCCGCCACGCCGAGGGGGTGGGGAGCGTGAGAAGCGTGAACTCGATCAAAAGACGCTTGCGTTGGATCGCGTGACGCGTGTCACCGCCGGAGGCAAGCGCATGTCGTTCCGCGCCGCACTCATCGTGGGGGATCGTAAAGGGCGCGTGGGACTCGGCATTGCCAAGGGGGCCGACGTGCAGATCGCCATGGACAAAGCCTATCGTCAGGCAAAGAAAAAGTTATTGCGTGTTCCGCTTGTGGAGGATTCGATTCCTCACGCCGTTTGGATTAAGTTTGGGTCTGCACGCGTCATGATCAAACCGGCCCCTCGAGGAACAGGACTCAAGTGTGGAGGAGCGGTGCGCGTGGTGTTTGAACTCGCGGGCGTTCCGAACGCGGTTTCTAAAGTCGTTAATTCCACCAACAAAATTAACATTGCGAAGGCGACACTCAACGCGATTCAACAGTTGCGTATTCCCAAAGGCGAGGCTTCGAAAGCCGAGTCAAAGGATGTGAAGGCCGTTTCGTAATTCTTGGTATGCCCTTGTCATTGCACTCACTTCAACCGAAGGAAGGATCTCGCCCGAAAAGTAAACGTGTCGGACGTGGACTTGGAAGCACGGGTACGTATTCTGGTCGTGGAGCCAAAGGACAAAAAGCACGTTCAGGCGGACGTGCGGGTTTGAAGTTGAAAGGGTTGCGCAAAATGATGCTCTCGATTCCGAAGAGTCGTGGGTTCGTGGGGCCAAGTGTGAAGCCTGCGACCGTGAATGTTGGGGCGATCGGAAAGGTGTTTGAAAATGGAGCCGTGGTGAATCCTCAGGCGCTTGAAAAGAAAGGACTCGTGTCTCATACCAATCGCGGAGTGAAAGTGCTCGGGGATGGAGCCATTGGGATTCGCGTGAAACTCGAGGGATGCAAAGTCTCCGCACCGGCCAAACAAAAAATTGAGGCCGCGGGCGGCAGTGTCGCATAGTCTATGTTGTCTCTTGGACGCATTTGGCATGTTCCAGAGGTTCGCAACAGCTTGCTTTTCGTGCTTGCGATGTTGGTGGTGTTTGAAATCACCTCGCATATTCCTGTTCCGGGAGTAGATCCGAGCGCGCTGGCTGCTCTCTTTCAGGGAAATCAATTTTTCGGGTTATTGAACATTTTTTCGGGCGGGACGCTCCAAAATTTTTCCGTGGTGGCCTTGGGAGTTGCTCCCTACATTACTGCCTCCATTATTTTTCAGTTGTTGGGCATGATCGTTCCTAAGTTTGAGGAAATGCAAAAGGAAGAATCGGGTCGGCAAAAAATCAATCAATGGTCTCGACTTCTGACCGTTCCCCTCGCCTTTCTGCAAGGGTACGGAATCATCCTGCTTTTTCAACAGCAACAGGGTGGATCCCTCTTTCTTTCTTCGGATATTGTGACCATCGTCCAAGCCATCTTGAGTATGACGGCCGGGACCGTGTTCCTGATGTGGATTGGGGAGCTTATCTCGGAGAAACATGTAGGAAATGGAATTTCTCTCATTATTTTTGCGGGAATTCTTGCGGGACTCCCGACGTTTCTCGGACAGGCGCTTGCCGTGTATGATCGCAGCCAGCTTATTACCGCGTTTGTTTTTCTCGTCATGATTCTCGTCACGATCGTTGGCATCGTTATGATGAATGAAGCACAACGCCTCGTACCGGTGCAGTATGCACGTCAGGTGCGCGGGGCGCGTCTTTCCGGAGCGGTAAACTCTCACATTCCTCTGAAGCTCAACATGGGAGGAGTGATCCCCATCATTTTCGCGATTTCGATCATTCTGTTTCCGACCGTGGTTGCGCAATTTTTTGTGGATGCACGGACGGCGTTCATTCGGGATGCCGCACAGTGGGTTCTCCGGGCCTTCCAGGATCAGTTGCTCTACGGCATTGCGTATTTCGTTCTCGTGTTTGCTTTCACCTATTTCTATACCGCGGTCGTGTTTCATCCAGACCGTGTGGCAGAGAACTTGCAGAAGCAAGGCGGTTTTATTCCAGGCATTCGTCCAGGGAAACCAACTGCAGAATATCTTGGGTGGGTAACCAATCGCATCTTGCTCGTGGGCGCGCTGTTTCTTGCGATCATCGCCATCCTGCCGCTCCTGGTGCAGCAGATGACGGGAAATGCGAACCTCGTGATTGGAGGCACCTCCATCTTGATTATTGTCTCCGTGATCATCGAAAGCGTGAAGCAGATTGAGGCGCAGCTGACCATGCGTCAGTACGACGTTTAATAGAAACGCCGAAAATTCCTCCGCCTGCGTTGCCTGCCTGCCGGCAGGCAGGTTGTCCCGCTATGCGGGACGCCTAGCAGTCGGAGTTTTTTCGACGTTTCCTACCGGATTATTCGTCACATTCGAAAAACTTGTTATACTTCCTCACATGTCTTCAACCGTCTACAAAGTCTTTTTCTTCGGTCCGCAAGGATCTGGGAAAGGTACACAGGCTGAACTTCTCGCAAAACGTCTGAACGTTCCTGCGTTTGGTATGGGGCAACTGTGCCGCGAAGCCATTGCGTCTCAGAGCGAAATGGGAAAGGAAATAGACGCCGTTGTAAAGCGAGGAGAACTTGTCTCCGACCACATTGCCGCAGAATTGTTTCGCCAGCGTTTACAACGTCCAGATACTGCGCACGGATACATCATGGATGGGTATCCACGGAATGCCTCTCAAGCACAGGCTTTTACGTTTGATACTCCCACACACGTTGTCGTGATTGAGATCCCGGAAGAGGAATCTGTCCGACGACTCTCCGTGCGCTTGACGTGTGATCGATGTAGCAAGGTGTATGCTATGAAGGAAGGTTTTCAAGTCGGAAACGCCTGCGAGTGTGAAGGCAAGCTTTTCCAACGCAGTGATGACACGCCGGCGGCTATTGAGAAACGGCTAGAGATTTACGAACACGATACCAAGCCAATCATTGATCGGTATGCGAAAGCAGGAATCGTGTATCGTATTGATGGGGTCGGGACGGTGAAGACCATCGAGCGTCGGATCGCAAAGGCGATCGGACTTAGATCAAAGAAATAATATGGCGCTGACAAAAACACCAGATGAAATTACAAAAATGCGCGAAGGCGGCGCTCTTCTTTCGCGCGCACTTGCGGCTGCCGTTGCCGCGGTTCGCAAAGGAGCAACCCCTCAAGATCTCGATGTGGTTGCCGAGCGGGTGATTCGCGAAGGCGGCGGTGAGCCTTCGTTTTTAGGATACAAGACCGCTCCGGAAGATCCCCCCTTTCCGAGCACGCTTTGCGTTTCCATCAATGAGGAAATTGTCCATGGGCCTGGAAATCGAACCGTGAAATTGAAGGACGGAGATATCGTCGGCCTCGATATAGGTTGTTGGTATCAAGGGCTGTGTACGGACATGGCCGTGACCGTGCCGGTCGGAGTGGTTGCCCCGAAACTGATCGAACTCATGCGCGTTACACGAGAGTCGATGATGGCGGGAGTAAAGGCTGCCCGAGTGGGAGGCGTTATTTCCGATATAAGTGTCGCGGTTGAGGACTACATCAAGCCTCACGGGTACGGCATTGTTCGCTCGTTGGTCGGGCATGGCGTGGGGCACAAAGTTCATGAAGCACCGCGCGTGCCTAATTTTGTGGATCGTCGGTATCCAAAAGCGCAGATCAAGGACGGCATGTGCCTGGCGATTGAACCCATGGTGGGCTTGGGAGGAGATTGGCACGTGAAGACTGCGGCAGATGGTTGGACGATTCTGATGTCGGATGGAAAGCCTGGCGCACATTTTGAAGTGACGATCGCCGTGACGAAGAGTGGAGTGGAAATTCTGACACCTCTCCCCGTGTAGTATGCGGATTCTCGGGATTGATTATGGAGACAAGAAGATAGGTCTGGCGTTTGGGGACACGAGCGCCGGGATTGCGATGCCGCTGGATGTCATTGTGAATCGTGGGACAGAAACGTTGGCGTGGATCGCCGATAAGGTTCATTCGGAAGACATTGGCACGATTGTTGTGGGGGCTCCGCTCTCTGAGGGTGCTTACCATGGGCCACAACAATTAGAAAAAACGCGAAGTTTTATTCAGCGCCTGTCTTCTGTCGTTTCTGTGCCTGTGGTGGAAGAAGATGAGTCCTATACCACAGCCGAAAGCATTCGATTGCAAAGGGAAGAAGGCGCCGAAGCCGATGAAGATGCGCTTGCGGCCATGTTGATTGCACAAGCGTACCTTAACAAGGCTGAAGGGGTTAAAAATGAGCCCCGTCAGCCCTCTTAGCCCTCAATTCCCCCAGTCATATTCCTATGGCCGTTCTGCACCGGACAACGGGAATCATTGTTGCCTCGCGGGACCATCGCGAGGCAGATCGTTGGTACACGGTGTTTACACGAGAGCAGGGCAAGATAGAATTCTTGGCGCGTGGGGCGCGTAAGGCGCTCGCAAAACTTTCTGCGCATCTCGAGATGCCCGGGGTGCTCGAGCTCCTGCTTGTCCGCGGACGGGCCTTTGAAACCGTTGCGGCGGTTGAACGTCAACGAGCTTTTCCTCATCTGCATACAGATCTTTCTCGCTTGCTCCTCTTGCGAAACGCGTTACATTTGGTGGATCTTGGAACGCGCACACATCAGGCAGACCCCATTCTTTACGACGAACTCTTGCGTTGGCTTTCTTTTTTGGAAACCTGTCCGGAACTTTCTCCCACACGTTCTGGACTTCTTCTTGGTGCCTTTGCGCTCAAGCTTCTCACGATCACCGGATATCGACCGGAGTTTGGAAGCTGTCTTGTGTGTCAGACGACGATCCAAGCCGGTGCGTATCGTTGGCATGCGCTCCGCGGGGGAGTGATTTGTGAAGGCTGTTGTGGGCGTGATCCCCAAGGTCTTTTTGCGGCCCGACCGCTTTCGGATGCCACGCTCAAACTCCTTCGTTTCACCCTTGCAGAACCTTTTGGGGCACACCTGCGGCTTCATGTGCCCGCAGAGACCGTCAACACGTTTCATGAGGCAGTGGAGTCGCTCCTCATTGCCCATTTTCCAACGATCCCTGCAAATTCGTTGCGCGCCGCCTGCACTCTCACCTAGCCGTTGCGGATTTCCCCTTGTTTGTTAGAATAACCGATGACTTTACCCATGTTTCTTTTCGTTATGTCACGCACGTGGATTGATGAAACGCCTGAAAACGTAGGTAACATGGTCCGTTTGAATGGGTGGGCGTACCACATTCGAACCATGGGAGACAAACTGATTTTTATTGATTTGCGCGATGGCAGCGGAGTGGCACAGGTGGTGTGCTACAAGCCCGAGATGGACGCGGCCATGGCAAAGGTGGTGGACAGCATTCGCACAGAAGATGTCCTTGAAATTGAAGGAGAGGTGAAAAAGCGCGCCGCGAAACAAGTGAATGCAGATCTCCCGACAGGTACGATTGAAATAGCCGTGAAACGCGTCACGGTGCTGAATGCCTGCGAGACGCCTCCATTTGAGATCGATAAAGACACGATGCACGTCAATGAGGAAGTACGTTTGAAGTATCGATATCTTGATCTGCGCAGCGAGCGCATGAACCGCAACATGAAAAAGCGCAGCGAGATTGTGCGCGAGACGCGCGAATATTTTTATCACAAGCGCTTCACAGAAGTGGAGACATCCGTGCTGACCAAGGGCACTCCCGAGGGTGCGCGCGAATACATCGTGCCGAGTCGTTTACATCCAGGAAAATTTTTCGTGCTCCCCCAATCACCTCAACAGTTCAAACAGCTCCTGATGGTGGGTGGATTGGAGCGCTATTTCCAAATCGCCAAATGTTTTCGGGATGAAGATCAGCGCGGCGACCGCCAGCCAGAATTTACGCAAGTCGACCTGGAGATGAGTTTCGTGGAGCGGGAAGACGTTATGCAGCTTATTGAAGAGCTTCTCATTCAGGTCGTGAAAAAAACGGCGCCCGAAAAAAAGATTCAGTCTGTTCCATTTCCACGGTTGTCCTACCAGGAAGCGATGGAGAAATATCAAACCGACCGACCAGACATGCGGACAGACAAAACGGATCCGAATCTTCTCGCCTTTTGCTGGGTGATCGATTTCCCTTTTTTCGAGAAGACAGAGGATGGCGGTTGGACATTCACCCACAATCCTTTCTCCCGCGCGGTATCCGAGCATCGAGACGCGCTGCTCGCAAAAAAGGATATCGGCAAGATTCTAACAAGTCAGTATGACATTGTGTTGAATGGATTTGAGATCGGGGGAGGATCGATCCGCAATCACGAGCCCTTGGCCCTCCAACGTGTATTCGAAATCATGGGGTTTGATGGAGCGACGATTCAGTCGCAGTTTGGCCACATGATGGAAGCGTTCAAGTTTGGAGCGCCTCCACACGGAGGCATTGCGCTTGGTCTTGATCGTCTCGTGGCGCTTCTGTGTAATGAACCCAATATCAGGGAAGTGATCGCATTCCCAAAGACGGGTGATGCACGCGATCCAATGATGGGTGCGCCGAACTCGCTCCCGAAAAAAGCGCTCGACGACGTGCATATTCAATTGAAAGAGACGGTGGTTGCGAAGAACATTCCAGAGAAAGCCAAAAAATAGCATGGCCTTTGAGGTGAAGCTGCAACAATTCGCTGGTCCTCTTCAACTCCTCCTCGATCTCATCGAAGAGGAACAGCTTCCCATCACGGAGGTGGCACTTTCAGATGTCACCGAGGCGTATCTCAAACATCTCGAAGTCTCCGATGTTCCTCCGGAGGAGCTCGCGGACTTTTTAGTGGTGGCGACCAAACTTCTTCTGATTAAATCGCGCGTGCTATTACCGAACGTGCAGCCAGAGGAAGGGGAGGATCCCGGCACCCTCGCGGATCAACTGCGTTTGTATCAAGCGTTTATTGAAGCCTCGCGCGGGATAGAAAAACGCTTCGCGGGCGGCCCGTGGATGTTCATGCGACCGAAGCCATCCTTTCAACCTGTTCGCACTTTTTTACCCCCGCGCGACCTCGTGTCTCAGGCCCTTCATACATCCTTTACCCAACTCCTGAAACGCTTGGAACCCTTTTTCGCTCTGCGGCAGGCCTCACTCGAGCGCGTGATTTCGGTGCAAGAGCGCATGGAGCAGATACGCGCTTCGATCTTGGAAAGGTCGCGGCTCACGTTTCAAGAGATGGTGGCAGGGTCAAAACGAAAAGTGGATGTGGTGGTCAGTTTTCTTGCGTTGCTTGAGCTCGTCAAACAACGGGCGGTTCGCGTGGTACAATCAACCTCGTTCGAAGACATCGTGATTAAGCACGTGGATTAGTATGATTTCTTCAGAGGTCGAGGCTATTCTTTTTGCCACCGCAAAACCCCTTCCTATTTACGCGCTCGCAAAAGCGTTCGGGGGTTCCTCTGACGATTTGCGAAAGATCATTACAGAGTTGAAAGCCCGGTACAATACCAAAGATTCCGGCATCCATCTTGTGGATCATGAGGGAAAAGTGCAGTTTGTGACGAACCCTGATCTTCAAGAGGCCGTGGCAAGCTTTACGAAGCAGGAGCTGGAAGGGGAACTGACTCGACCGCAGCTGGAGACCCTCACCATTATTGCCTATCGTGGACCCATCACGAAGCCCGAAATCGAGCAGATTCGTGGGGTGAACTGCAGCCTGATTTTACGCCATTTGATGGTGCGCGGACTCATTGATGAGCGCGATGATGCGGAGCGTCTGCAACCCGTGTACACTCTTTCTATGGATATGGTTCGTCATCTCGGGCTTCATGCGGTGGAAGAGCTGCCGGATTTTGAGGTGCTTCATTCCAACGAGAAGATCAACACCCTCATTTCGGAGACCTCGAACAACGAGACGTCTGTATGATGGTTAAAATGCTTGTCCAAACCTTGATCGCCATGGCGGTATTTCAAATGTTTCCGTATGACGCGGGTGTCATGGAACGCCACGCCGTGCTTCCTGACGCCGCTTCTCGCGTGTCGCCAGGACTTTCTGAAACTCTAGAGCTTTCACAAAAAACACTTCCCCCGGCTCCAGACGCCGCTCGACAACCCGTGAAAGTGCAAAAGACGAGCATGGGGGTTGTGACCTCCGCGGTGAGCGCCTTGGTGATTGATCGTGTGACGGGTTCCGTCCTTTTCGAAAAAAATAGTGGAGTTTCACGTTCGATCGGTAGCATGACGAAGCTCATGACCGCCTACGTGTTTCTTCAATCAGATCCCGACCTACAGGCACCAGCCGAAATTCAACCTTCGGATGTTCGACTCGGAGGTGTGCAACATTTGCGCGCAGGGGATCAGGTCACGGTTCGCGATCTGCTTTACGCGAGTCTGGTAGGATCGGACAATTCTGCGACAGCAGCCTTGGCACGACTTTCGGGGCTTTCGCCTGGCGATTTCGTCGCGCGTATGAACGAGGTCGCGGCAGACATCGGCATGCGCAATACCACGTTCGTCGACCCCGCAGGGCTCTCTCCAGATAATCGATCCGTGGCCACCGATCTCGTACGGTTGTTGGATCAAACCATGAAAGATGAGGTCATCCGGGCCGCGACGGAACTGCCGGTTGCAAGTGTCACGAGCGTAAGCGGAAAAACTTATCGCATCGAAAACACGAACGATTTGCTTCATAGCTTTTTGAATCAGCCACCTTTTCAGATGACCGGAGGCAAGACGGGATTTTTGCCCGAGGCAGGATATTGTTTCGGCGCCGTTATTGCCGAGCATGGCGCTCATGAGATTACGGTGGTTGTTCTTGGATCTGATTCAGAGCATGGAAGATTCCAAGACGCGAAGGCGCTGGCGGCGTGGGCGTATAAGGCCTATGACTGGCCAGACGAAATATAAAATGAATTTAACATCTTCATCTGCTGCGTTATCACCGCCGTTGGCGGGATCCCGTCCGAAGGCGGGACGGGGCCCCGCTGGCTCGTCAACGTACGGTCTGAGTACGTCTCCTCGCCAGTTTCCCCGCGCCTAGCAGCCGAAGTTTTTCAGCGGTCGCCACGAAGAGGCGGTTCCTTGACGGAGCCGTCTTTTTTTGGTATTTTTTCTCCACTTTCTGCCGAGGTGGTAGAGAGTGTTCCTTGAGGAGGGAAACGTGTCCAGATATGCGGCGAGTCGGTACGAGGCATGGGAAGAACTTCCGGAAGTGGCGCGGTGGTTCACGCTGACGCGTGGCGGTGAACCTCACAAGATGCAGATGCGCTTGCACCAGCTCATGCCCGGACGGCTCTATGTCGTCCCGCATCCGTACAGGAAGGACGGTGTCGAGCTGCGTGAAGGCGAAGTGCTTTCGCGCAACCGCGAGCTGGGCCGCCGGCTCGGGCTCGCGGCTGACCGTCAGGGCGATGAGGTTTTCCAGATTTACCGCGACCTCTACGACGCCCTGCGCGGGATTATCCAGATCCCGGTGCGCTACGCCGAGATGGAGGCGCCGCGGCTTGGTCATTGGAGGGCTACCATCGGATGGCTGCTCGAGCTCGCCTGGGCTATGTACGACCCGGCGAACGATCAGGCGCAGGCGTACGCGCGCGGGGCCGCGGATGTGCTCGCGAAGGAGCGTTTCGTGCGCGATGCAGGCAAGGTCCATGCGCTCGAGAAGACCGCGCGGGCCGGCTCGGTGCATGACGCCCGCGGACGGCGCAATCCCGGGCGGCTGCCGTTCATCCTGTGGAGCGCGGACGACCTGCTGCGCGAGCGGCAGGGTGTGACGCGCATCATCAGCCGAAAGATCGATGAGCGGGCTTATGTCATCGCGGGCTTGCTCGACCAGATTTTCTCGGTCGTCAAGCAGTGTGACAGAATGGTCGGGCAGATGCTGCAGAATCGGGCGCTGCTCCAGGATGGCCTGCGGATCCTTTCGGTCTCTGCAGCCGATCGTCTCGAGAAGACAGCCAAGGAGCTCGGTGCAATCCATGCGCGTCCCTTCGGACCCCACGCATTCCGTCGCACGGTGCGAGACCTGAACTCCGCAGCCGAGGCGCTTCGAAAGGGGAACAAGGCCGTGGCGCGGGACTTCCTGCAGCGTTGTCAGCGCGCGATGAAAATCCTCGCTGCACAGCGACGCCTCGAGGAAGTCCTCGTGACGCTCTCATCATTCAAGACGGGCAGGCGCACGTTGCCGCTCTCGGATGCGAAGCGTCTCGGGGCGATACTCAAGACAACCTCGGATGACCTCTCGGTCTCCGATGCGGAGAAGGGATTCGAGAACCCCGTGCTCTCGCACGTGCTTCCGCACCTGGATGCCGCGGGCGCATGCCTCGCGATCGAGCCGGTGGACGTGCCGAGCGTGTACGACGCGCTCAAGCGCGCGACGGATCCGTTCTGACGGTCGCATCTCGGCGTTTGGACTCACAACACGATCCAGACGCTGTTTTTTTGTTGTACGGTGTTGTACGGTTGACACGGACCGTTTTTTTCTATAGATTTCCGTCGCCTCTTGCCCAATGACGGGCAGAGCATTCCGCCCGGGTTCCGGGCAGTGAGGTGTTCTTTGTCAACGATTCCTGCTATGCCGCTTCCGCGGCGCAAGCTGCATAGGAAGGGGACGCGCAACCTGATCACCGGTTCGCGCAACATCGTCCCGATCGGGAAGGACGGGACCATCCACCGGCAGATCCCGACGTCGTTCGGCACGCTCGCGTTGGATGTCATCACGCTGGTGACCGACGAGATGTACGTGGTCGTCGTGGACAAGTCCGTGATCGCTCCGAAGGGTTCGGTCCTCGTCAAGGGATCAGAGCGCGGTCGCTACCACGTGTACAAGGGCGGCCTCTACGAGGCGCTACGCGGCCAGGGGCACGCGAGCCGGGCGTACGCGCGGGAGGTCCGCAAGCTGCGCGACATCGCGTTCTCCCAGCTCCCGCTCGCCCTCGCCCTCTCGCTGCGCGCGATGCGCGGCGACGCCGTCGCGACGATGAACTACACGAAGACGCTCACGGACGTCGTCGCCGAGCTCGAGCGGGTGCGCAGCCCGCTCAAGAAGAAGGCGCTCGCCCTCTTCACGGAGGCTGCGGATCCCTTCGACGTGCTGGGGCGCTACAACCCCGCCGCGAAGAACACCAAGGCCTGGGCCGGGCGGCATCGGATCGCGGACCGCATCGAGATCGCGGATTTCTCCCGTCTCGAGGTGGACCAGCGACGGATGTACCTGTTCCACGTCCAGGACCGCATCCTCCACATGCTCGTGAGCCTGTCCGTGGAGGTGGAGGAAGGCCTGCAGCTGCTCCGGAAGGTGGTCGTGTCGCAGGACAGCCTCGACGCCCTCGGGCGCCGGCTCGGGAACGCCGCGAAGCGCTTCGCTCACATCGCGATCGCTCCGTACGGAACCAAGCCGTTCCCGCACTACGTGGAGGACTTGCACGACATCCAGCTCGCGCTGCAACATGGGCATTGGCAGCAGGCGGCTCTGCTGCTCGAGCGGCTCAAGCTCGCGGTCGACTGGCTCTTCCTGCAGCCGAGGGTCGAGGAGCTGCTCACGTTCGTGTCGTACCTTCGGGACGACACGAAAGCGGGCGGCCACCCCACGCCACGCGAGTTCAACTTGCTGCTGCGCGAGATCGTCGCGATCCGGGAGGAGCTCGCGCAGTTCCACCCGCGGTCCGGCGAGTTCGCGAACAGGCAGTTCATCACGGACTGCCTGAAGCACCTCGGGCGTGCGCATATGGCCGCGAACCGTGCGAACATCGTGAAGGTCTACGAGCACCTCACGCTCGCCGCCCGCTGCTTCTAGCGTGGTCGACGCGCTCTCCTCCGGTCCGGATTCCCCACTGGGAATTCCGGGCCGTTTTTCTTTTTACAGTATGGTATCCTGTGTGGACTATGAAAGAATTTGTCCTCACCGGGATCACCGGATCGCCGAAGATTGAGTACGCAAAAGAGTTAAATCCAGAGCAATTGGATGTTGTTTTACGCGGAGATGGCCCGTGCCTTGTCCTTGCGGGGGCAGGATCCGGAAAAACACGTACGATTACGTATCGGGTCGCGTATCTGCTCGAGCATGGCATTCCCGCGGATCAAATTTTACTCGTCACGTTCACGAACAAAGCAGCCCGTGAAATGTTGTCGCGGGTCGAAGGGCTCCTAGGCGCTTCGCTCAAAGGATTGTGGGGCGGCACATTTCACTCCGTCGCCAACCGGATTCTTCGCCTCTATGCCCCGCAGCTCGGACACACGGCGAATTTTACGATCATCGATCAGGAGGACGGACGGGATCTCATGAAGGTTTGCATCAAGGACCTCAACATTGATACGACAGCCCGGCGTTTTCCTTCTCCCGCTAATCTTCAGTCCATGGTGAGCTATGCCCGCAATGCTTCGCGGAGTATGCGTGATGTGGTTGAGAATAAGCACCCAAATTTTATCGATTTGATTCCAACAATTGAACGTATTGCGGAGCTCTATGAAAATCGAAAACGGAGTTCGGACGCGCTCGATTTCGACGATCTGCTCATCCGCCTGCGCGACCTTTTGTATCAACATGCGGATGTGCGAGACCGACTCGCGAACCAGTTCCGCTACATCTTGGTGGACGAGTACCAGGATACAAACACCATCCAAGCTGAAATCGTTCGTCAACTCGCTTCGGTCCACCGCAATCTCTTGGTGGTGGGGGACGATGCACAGAGCATTTATTCATTTCGAGCTGCTGAGATTCGTAATATCCTTCAATTTCCTGACCAGTATTCTGAAGCACGGGTTTTTCATCTCACAACGAATTATCGTTCCTCACCACAAATTTTGGAGGTCGCGAACGCGGTCATTAAACAAAACCGCGACCAATTCAAAAAAAATCTGAAAGCAGTACGCGCAGCCTCAGAGAAGCCCTCGGTCATTCCTGCCGCATCTGCCATTCAAGAAGCCCAATATATCGCGGAGCAGATGTTGCGCTTGCGGGACAAAGGGCTCGCGCTTTCCTCCATGGCTGTCCTGTTTCGTGCCGCGTTTCATTCACAGGCATTGGAATTCGAACTCATGAAGCGCGATATTCCATACGAGTATCGAGGAGGCATGAAGTTTTTTGAACGCGCCCACATTAAGGATGTGGTGGCACACGCGCGCGTGCTCGCAAATCCGCGAGATGAAATGGCTTGGATGCGCGTGCTTGGACTTTATGGGGGTATCGGATTCACGACGGCTGGTAAAATTGTGGAAGCCTTGAGAGGGATTGGAACTCTCGAAGAGATCCTCCAAACCACACCTTCGCTTTCTTCACGCGCGGCACACAGCTGGCAACAATGCACGGTTCTCTTTAAAAAAGTACTTGCCGCGGGGGCGCATCCTTCGGACAGGCTCCGTGCCATTATTGCGCATGGCTATCGAGAGTATCTGGAAGCAGAATATCCTGATTTCATGGACCGATTGGAAGACCTTGAGCAATTTGCGCTCTTTTCAGAAAGTTACACGGAGCTCAAAGTTCTTCTCGACGAGGTTTCGCTTACCGATGGATACGGAGCGGCTCGGGCCGGTGCCGATCCTTCCTCCAAAGAGGATCGGGTGGTACTTTCGACCATCCATCAGGCGAAGGGGCTGGAGTGGGCGGCGGTGTTTGTCATGCATCTCGTCGAGAGTAAGTTTCCTAGTGCGCGCGCCTTGGGCGAAGCAGGTGGGCTCGAAGAAGAGCGGCGGCTTTTTTATGTGGCAGCCACCCGAGCGCGCGAGCGGTTATTTTTGTCCTACCCGATCATGGGAGGCGACACCTTGGTTTTGAATCAACCCTCCTGTTTTCTGCAGGAAATTCCAAAAGGGGCCGTAGAAGAAATAAAATTACGTTCCGCCACCATCACGCCTTCGTGGACACCCTCAAGGCGTGAAAGAGAGGATGAGCCAACGATCGTTCTTGACGCGCAGGGGGAAAAATCCCGCGAAGCGGGATCCGGCTCCGCCGGAAAAGCGTCCATGAGTCCCGCAGGGCGGGATCCCGGTGCGCGGGATTTTTTGCGCGACGTAAACGAGTTATAATAGTGCGCTATGATGGCTCGCTCTTCGTATGGCCGTCCACGGGGAAGAACTTGGCGCGGGGTGCTAGGAACAATCGCGATCGTTATTTTTCTTATTGGGTTGTTCGTCGTGAGTGTCTATTGGTTTCGGCAAAAGGGAGTTGATCCTTCTGTGGAGCCCGAGACCTTGGCGCCTGCAAATCAGCCTTATATTCCCGAGGCATTAGATCTGGAGAGCACAGAAGCCACTCTGCGCGATGTAAGCGGCGGAGCATCCAGCGGCCAGGCAAAAAGAGAAACGTTGGAAGGACGCTACCGTCATACCGTCAAAGCGACCCTTGCTCCCATTGATCGTGAAAATTTTTTTTATGAAGGGTGGCTTCTTCGTCCGGTTCCTTTCGATTATTTTTCGACCGGAGAAATGGTTACCAATTTTTTAGGAGAGTTCGTTCTTGATTGGAACTCTTCGACAAGCTCATGGCAGGCGGGCCCAAGTACAAACTATTGGGCGTACACGCGCGTGATTATTACCCTGGAGGCCAAGGATGGAAATCCTGACCCGGACAGACATATCCTCGAAGGCGAATTCGGAAATTAAACTTCATGATCGTAATTAAACCCACTTGAGCGCTCATGAAAGCGTGTAGAAAGAAGCGAGGCGCGTGTCCAGGCGTCCGTGCCATAATGACGTTGAAGACGATCGAGCGCGGGGAGAACGGAAGCGAACTTCTGTTCTTTTTTAAAGAGAGAGGTGGGGACACTCCCGGTGGAAAGTTTGCTTGCGGCAATGCTCACTAATCTTACGGACCGCAATGGATCGCGCCATTGTTCCATGAGCTGCCAGGCGATACGAAAGAGAGTAAGCCCATCGTCGGTTGGTTCTGAGAATCGGTGCTCGCCACTTTCGCCGCCGAAGTCTCCATAGCGAAGTGAGACACTGACCGCATTGGCTACAAACCCATCACGCCGTAGGCGCCAAGCAACACGATCTGAGAGAGCCAAAAGATAATGACGGATTTCGTGAGGGTCCCAGGTATCATGTCGAAGCGTGTACGAGTGACCCATGGATTTTGCCTTCTCCTCTGTGGCGAGAATCGGAGCTCTGTCCTGTCCGCGCGCAACAGAATGAAGCCAAAATCCGAAACCTTTAAATTCTCGCACCAAGAGATCTAAAGGAAGTGCCCGCAGTTGGGGGAAGGAAATGACGCCGAGCTGTTCTAGATGGCGGGCCGTACGCGGACCGATCCCACAGGCATCCTGAAGATTCATCGTATCAAGAAAGTGAATAGCATCTTGGGGCCGAATGAAAACCAGCCCGTTTGGTTTCACAGATTCTGAGGCAAGTTTGGCCAGGAATTTATTTGGAGCAATGCCTATGGACGCCGTGATAAGTTCCCCACAAATCTTTCGGAGTTGATCTCGAATTTCTAGGGCGATGGCAATCGCGCCGAGTTCGTCCTTGGCTTGCTCAGTAATATCAACAAAACTTTCGTCCACGCTGAAACGCTCAACGAGCGGGGAAAATTTTCGTAGGATGTCATTAAAACGCTTCGTGATAACACTGTATTTTTTTGGATCCCCGGACACGAGTAGGAGAGAAGGGCAAATACGTTTAGCTTCCCAAGTCGACATGGCCGTCTTCACACCGAGACGTTTTGCTTCGATAGAAGCGGCGGCCACGACAGATCGTTCAAGCGAAGAGCGTTTGCCTGTGACACCGATAGGTTTCCCGCGCAGAAACGGGTTGGCCTGTTGTTCGACAGAAGCAAAGAAGGAATTCATGTCGATGTGGAGAATTATTCTATGCATATGACATGGACGGGTCCTGCCGCCGATCTTCCCCAGCCAGTGCTCGCTAAAAGCTGTGTGCGGCTAACCGTCCGAATAAATTTCCACGAGCCTCCATTCGAGGAGGTCGGTATCAAGACGGAGTTTGAAATAGTTTGTGAGATCCGACACAGAGAAATAGAAGACTCGTTTCATTCCTTCCATGGCGCTGTGGACCAGATTTACCGTGCGAATCTCATAGTTACGTTCGTTCCAGCGCATGCGCCGAGGCGCCACGTGGTTTGAGGAGAAGGTCACCTCAACATCTACCGCATCATTAATGATTTCATGCATACTTTTTTACACGAATGGTGTTTCGCCACACTTGTTTGAACTGTCGGCTGCATCGCGACTGAATAAAACGCCGTAGTCGTCCACGGGATTCCCTCGTTGGAAGAAATGACAGCGTGAGCATTTGGTGACGAAGTGTGAGAGATGACATAGGGAAGGGGGTTAGGCCTTAAGCTTTAGGCACCAAGCGCCGACCGTATCGACAAGGTGGGGTCCAGAGGAGTATTCGGGATCTCACCAAGCGACCAGAAGGGCCCAGCGTCTAAGGCTTAAGGTCCAATTTTTGCAATTTGAAACAACCGTGGGGTCGGGTCCTGTCATGGCAACTTCACCCCGTCAGTGCTCACTGCGTTGCGCGCTGTCGGGGGCCCCGTTGCCATGCCACCCGACCGTTTCGTTATACTGGCTGAAATTTTCTAATGACTGCTCTGACAACCCCTTGAATGTTGCAATCTTTTACGAAGATGGGATCCATGGTGCTGTTGGCGGGCTGGAGACGGATGCGTTTTTGTTCTCGATAGAATCGTTTGAGGGTCGCGTAGGCGTTGTCGAGGAGAGCCACGACCACTTCACCATTCTTCGGTGACGGATTGCGTTCAATCACCACGTAGTCACCGTTTAAAATTCCGTCTTCGATCATGGATTGGCCTTTCACGCGCAGGACGTATGAGTTGGCGCCATCGAGGACAAACTGCGCCGGCACCGCCATGGTTTCGTGCTCTTCGACCGCTTCGATCGGAGCGCCGGCCGTGATGAGCCCGGCGAGCTGGAGCAGGACTGCCGGTTCCGCACGGCGTTCGTCTTTCATGATCTCGATTGATCGCGCTTCGCCCTCCTCACCCATACGTATGACGCCCTTTTCCACGAGGGTTTTCACATGCTGGTGCACCGTGGCAGGGGAGGAGAGGGAAAAATGATCGGCGATTTCTCGGTAGCTCGGTGCGTACCCGTGCGACGCGATGTGCTCGCGTATGAAGGAGAGCATCTCGGCCTGTTTTTTTGTGAGCGGCGGCATAGCGTTGGAGCGCAGGCGTTAGGCCTTAGGCTTTAGGCGTTAGGGTTGATGATTGTTTGATCAACGTGTTCAACATTTTCATCACTTCTTCTAAAAGATTTGTCGCAGAAGTGTAATCGAGTTTGTCCGTCTTTGGCAGTCGTCTTGCGAGTTCAATCTGTGTCTCCAATTCTCCTGCCGATCCGTAAGCGATCAAGAGAAATTGGCGGAATTCTTTTGCGGATCCACGGAGTTTCCCTTCCGCGATATTGGACGGAACAGAGACGGCCGAGCGTCGCATTTGTGACGTGAGACCGTAGAGTTCTTCGGCAGGAAACTTTTCTGTGAGGAGATAGACAGCCGTTACCATTTCCATGGCTTTTTGCCAGACGATCAGATCTTTATAGGTATGAACCATATTCCTCCTAAAGCCTAATGCCTACTGCCTAAAGCCTGAGCTGTTCGTGTTCTGTTCGTATCATATACCGTACAAAAACCGAACGCAAGGGTATCTGTTGAGCCAAATTTCACGGGGTGTGGATAAGTTTGCCGATCAAAAATACCGAAGAAAAAAAGGCGAATTTCTGTTAAACTGCTCTTAACTATGGAAAAACATCCCCTCCATCTCAAAAACCCCGAATTGCAGACCTCTCCCGAAGTACAACGTGCTGTTCTACGCGAGGAGCAGAAAACAGGCGAAAAGGTGCCCAACGATCCTGCCCAGCGCATAGAGGCCTACATGGATCGTTTGGAGAATATTTTCCTCAATCCGGACGAACGAAAGCGCGAGCGCAACCTCGAAATGTTCCGGGACAAGATATACGACGCGCTCATCATAAAACGCGAGAATTTTCCCGAGTCCTATTTCGAGTTGCAAAAGCGCATCGCGCGTGAACGCGGCCAGGCCGTCGAAGAAATTCCGGAAAACGTTCGCGAGCAGATGATTAGCACCGCCATCGAAGATCAGAGGGCATCACTTGATGCCTGGATCAACTATTTCACCTCGGAGGAAGCAGTCTATCCCGCCTGGTTCAAATACTTTGTCTGGAAAAACATCACCAAGCTCTCCCAGTTTGACAAAGAGCGCGGCGAATTCAAAAAACGCACTGATACCACCGTTGCGCCCTTCCCAGATATACACAGCGAGCCGCTTGCCCGGATTCTAGACTTATACGAGCAGGTCAAGGCGGACAACAAAAAGCTCAAAGACCCGGAAATCCAAGCCATGTTTTCCAAAAAGTTCCCCTCTCTTTATGCGGAACTTACGCAGAAGTCGCTCGAAAAATCGTTGGAGAGTCGCGAGGGTATACGCGGAGAGTGGATAACATACAAACAAGGGAAAGCCGAAGACGCTCGCCGCCTGTACGACTCGCTCCAAAACAAAGGTACCGGCTGGTGTGTGGCCGGATTGTCCACAGCGCAGGGTTATATAAAAAATGGCGATTTTCATATTTACTACTCACATGATAAAGGCGGCGCTCCGACCAACCCGCGTCTCGCCATCGCCATGAATGGCAACCGCATTACCGAGCTTCGAGGATTACTGCCGGGCCAGACTCCCGAGCCTCAATTGCAGGAAGTGATAGACGGGAAGCTTAAAGAATTCGGCAGTGAAGCCGATACGTTCAGAAAAACAAGTTCTGATATGAAGATGATGACCAAACTTCATAGTCGAGCATTCAGAAAAGATTCGGAAACGGAGCAAGAGATTTATCTTCATCCGGAATTCTCAAGAGAAGAACTGGTTTTCCTCTACGAAATTGACGGCACAATTGAAAGTTTTGGCAGGGATAGGGACTCTAGAATAGAACAAATTCGAAGCCAGCGAGATCCTGAAGCAGACATGCCCATCGTCTTCGACTGCTCCAAGGACCAAATCGCCCGCTCGGTCAAAGACCTCCGGCCCGACACCAAGGCCTATGTGGGCCCGCTTGAACCCGGCATCTTCGAGAGCCTTCCGGACTCCCTCGAGCACCTCTATACCTCATTCCCAGACGGCAAAATCGAACGCTATCATCTCACCCTCGGCGAAAAGACCGTGAAGGAATACGAGGCAGAACTTGCCAAAGAAGGCTTTAAAATCAGTGACTATGCCAAGGACATCCTGGCCAAGGTGACGGCGTCCTCGCAACCGCAAGAAACAGAACTTGTCCGTCTGACGGTTAAAAGCCTCGGTTTCAACGAGACCACGCGCTATGACAAGATTTGCGAGAGAGCGGGAGAGCTCGGACTGGACCTCTCCCCATCTGAAGCAGGCCCGGCCCTGCGCCTTGCCTTAAAAGACCAGCCAATGGACGACTGGGTCGCTGTGGCCATGGAACTTCTGGCGAATCGCAACGGCAACCTGAGCGCCTTCAACGTCAGACGCAGTGAGGACGGCTCGTGGCTCTTTACGGGCAGCGGTTATCCGGACAATCAGTGGGATCCCAAGGACGCCTTCGCGTTCGCCCGGCGCAAGAAACAGCCCTAGGCTCTTAGAACCTTTGAAATTTTGGTTCTTAAAACTTAGCCCTTCGCCCGTTATTTTTGATATCATGCATGCGGTAGTAGGCGCATAGGCGGGAGATTACGGTTTCCCGCTGCCGAATCCAGCATCCATGCATCGGGAATATCCTCGATCACGGTTGGGGATAGGGTGGTGCGTGCGCGTTTCAAAAATGAAGATGCTTGGCATGGAGCGTTAGGGCATTGCGATGCCGAATGCTAAGAGGGGTCAGGTCGGGATTCGGGAATTGACTCTCGGGAATTGGCTCTTGCGATTTTTCCTGCCGTCGATCGGTCTATACCCAAGTGCCTGGCGATTTCGGAGAGCAAATATCCACACCGCACTCTTGCGAACACAATCGCGGCATTTCGCTCGGTACGACCGTTCACATCCTCAAACAGCGTTTCGAGCGATGGTCTTCCGATAATCCTTTCTCCGCGTGGAATCTCCTTTATCTCTTCCTTCCTTTCCGTCGAACCATAGATCCAGTCAACGAACGGCTGACTTCCCAAAATCATCCCTTCGCTCACTTCGTCGAAAGGAGAAGCCTCGCCTACCCCATCCTTCACGAACGCCCGATAGGCCTTTTGCGCGTAAGAGGTCTGTTTTCCAAACAATTCAAGAATCGATCGAACACGGAGCCAGGATGGCACCTCCGCGGCTCCAGCCGTCGCCCGGTAGCTGCTCCATTTCCACTGTCCGGGCTTTTCGACGATCCTCGCACGTACCGGGTTTAATACCACGTATCTCGCCACCTCCAACAAATACTCGTCTCCCTCGACCAGGAAAGCCTTGTAACGGCCCTGAAGCAGATGGCCAGAGCGCCTGTGTGCCGTATTGAATCTCTGTGTGTACGCGCCGTTCAGGTCACGCATACCAAGCGAAAGATTGCCGTCAACGGTCTCGACGAGCAGATGATAGTGGTTGCCCATCAAGCAGTATGCATGAATGACGAAGTTGTGCGTTTTCGCTACGTCCCCGAGCGTACGGAGAAACAGGAGGCGATCCTCATCATTCGAAAAGATCGACTTCCGCTCGTTCCCTCGCGAGGTTATGTGATAAAGCGCGCCTGGATACTCGATGCGAAGCGGTCGTGCCATACGATGCCATCATACCAAAATTCCCGAATCCCCGAATCCCGACCTGACCCCTCCCATGCATGACCCCTCCCATGCACATGCATGACCCCTCCCATGCACATGCATGACCCCTCCCATGCACATGCACTCCCATGCGCTCGTTTGACAGACGGCGCTCTGGCCTTGATCGCCGCCCTTCTTTCTGCTACTCTAAGCTCTCTTTGGTGTTTAGGATTGCTAAGGCCTTGGCCCTTCGACAGGCTCAGGGAATAAGGTCGCGCAATGACCGTGTATGAGAAAAGCCGTTGAATCGACAACTGTAGGACAGCCGGACAAAGTGTGCGATCAGATTGCGGACGCGCTCGTGGATGAATATTTGCGTCGCGATCCGCAAGCCCACATTGATCTTGATGTGATGGGTTCGCACGGCATGCTCATGATCGGCGGAGAGGCGAGCTCGAAAGCGGATTTTGATTTGGCGGAGCTCGCACGGCGTGTGTATCACGAGATCGGCTACACGGACGAGATTGAGGTGTTCGTGAATATTGAGCGGCAGTCGAAGGAAATGGAAGGATCACGTGGCGCTTCGGACACGGTGATCGTGCACGGGTACGCGACCGCGGAAACGCGCGAGATGCTCCCGCGTCCGCTCGTGTTCGCGCACGCACTCACGCGCCGCATCGACAACCTGCGCCGCAATGACCCGAGTTTCGCGTGGCTGCGTCCCGACGGCAAGGTGCAGCTCGTGCTCGAACGCGATCGTGTGCGCACCGTGACCGTGCTCGCGTCCCATGACGCCTCGGTGAACACGCGCGACGTGCAAACCATTATTCTCGATCGCATTGTGACACCTGTCGTGGGCGAAGAGGGCGCGCAGATTTTTATTAATCCGATCGGTTCCTTCACCACGTTTGGATTTCAAGCAGACTCGGGTGCTTCGGGCCGCAAGCAAGCAACCGACACCTACGGCGCCCTCATTCCCCACGGCGACAATCATCTCTCGGGGAAGGATCCGCACAAGGCCGAGCGTGCAGGAGCCTACATGGCGCGTTATGTGGCACGTCAGCTTGTGAGCCAAGGGTTC
>Ga0076000_102_pt1 | contig 45763 bp, 41 predicted proteins | sample RifGroA2_FD_68046 | JGI IMG/M metagenome (GOLD analysis project Ga0076000, IMG submission 68046) | Parcubacteria (Uhrbacteria) bacterium GW2011_GWA2_53_10 | reverse complement strand
TCGTGGCGCACGTAATCTGAATCCGTTTCTTTATATTTTTGTTCGAGCTGGACGAGAATCCCGGGGAATGTGACATCGTGACCGTCAAAGGAATAGATCTCCTCCCCGGTCCCGTGCAGAATCAATTCTAAAGTTTCGGAGGAGATTTTCTCCACCGGAACATTGATCGAAAACTTTTTACTTTTTCCAACCGTTTCTAATAGACGAAGATAACTCGTTTGATTGCCAGCAATGCGTGTCCATGGGCGCACCGCACCTTCTGCAAAACTCAAACGTTTGTTTGGAATCACGAGGTCCGCTTCAAGCACGAGCTTGATCCCAAGGCCTGTGCATTCCGGACAGGCGCCGTGGGGCGAATTGAAGGAAAACAGACGTGGTTCTGGCTGCAAAAGGTTCTTGCCGCACCGACTGCAGCTAAAACTCTGCGAGAGAAGTGTTTCGTCTCCATTGTTGTCGTTCACGAGCAAAATAAAACCGTTTCCGTATTCCAGCGCCTTCTTCACTACCTCCTGGACCTGCGCCTTTTGGGGGTTGCTCCCTGCGGCAAACTCCACCACAAGCGCTTCAATGGTGTGGGGTTTCTTTTTATCCTTGCGCATGGCAATGGCTTCGGGGATATCCATGAGGAACCCGTCGAAACGGATGCGGGAAAATCCGGCGTTCATGGCGCCGATCAGCACCTGTTTGTGCTCTCCCTTCGCTTCCTGCACGAGTGGCGCGAAAATTTGGATCGGACCTTGGCTGGATGCAGACAAAACCTTTTCCACGATCTGGTCCACGGTTTGTTCCTGCACACGCTCACCACAGGTGGGGCAGTGTGGGATACCGGCACGCGCAAAGAGCACGCGCAGGAAATCATAAATCTCCGTCACGGTTCCGACGGTGGAACGAGGATTGTGGGAAGAAGACTTTTGGTCGATGGCGATCGTGGGCGAGAGGCCGGCGATTTCGTCCACGTCCGGCTTGTCCTGGAGCTCCAGGAATTGGCGGGCGTAGCTCGACAGCGATTCCATGTACCGTCGCTGCCCTTCCGCATAAATCGTATCAAAAGCGAGCGAAGATTTTCCTGAACCGGAAAGACCGGTGATCACCACCAGTTTATATTTCGGGATGTCGACGCTGATATTTTTTAGGTTGTGGACGCGTGCTCCACGAACCGAAATGAACTCGGGCATACGCAATAACATGATTGCGCTGCACTCTAGCACGAAATCTTTTGAGGGGCAAGGGAGCCAGGATTACTGGCAAAAACCGAGATCGCCTGTATTCCTGCTGCACTGATTACTCACGCAATTCAGATCCATGAAGCATGGGGCTCCTGCCAACTTATCACTGCAAACACAGCTTATGTCATCATGTTTGCAGTCAAATACGTTTCCCGGAATAAGGCAAGCCGCTCCGCTTTTACAGTCACTGCCCGTCCAACATTCGCCACCGTTGTCCGAAGGTGGTTCCACCCCGCACTTATCATTCCTACACGCATAGCCACTTGAGCAATCGTTCGTGGTTACACACGCCTCGCCCTGACCAACCTTCGTCTTCAATGCACAAACATTACTGTCGCATTTCAGTCCTTCCGCACAATCGCGCGTCTGAGTGCAAGCGCCCCCTTGAGCCGTTCCCGTTGAACCGCTGCAGCTCTGCTTGACACAGGTCGGGGAACCATACGCATTCGCGGCGCAATCGTTCGTCTCTCTGCAGGGAGAACCAACTTGCCCGTCAGAACAAACATCTTGATACGCCCCTCCCCCAGCAGGAAGCGTCCGGACACACTTCAACCCGCCTGCACAAGTTGGAGGGGACCCCGTACACGGACCGCCGTTCCTGCCGGTCAATCCGCTCTTGCTCGTGCATCGTTCTTTTCCTCCTCCGATAAGCGCATGCCAAAGACATCCGATGGCGCCTCCAGCCTTGTCCGCGTCCTTTTCGCACACCTCCTTGGATGTGTAAGCGTCACAAGATTTCGCTTTTGGTGTCTCCACTCGCCGGACCATGGGCAAATACGGCGGCTGCAGTCCGATAATGCGCGGGCTCACTGTCTGAAGAAGAAGAGCGGCGGAGAAAAGAATGATGAGTCCAATGACGGCATTTTTGATGCGGCTCTTGGCCTTTTCTACCTGCTCGCCAGAAGCCGCTCCAAGCACGTATTGCAACCCGCCGACCATCAGCATGATGATAGCGACCGTGACAGAGAAGCCCAACAGGAAATCATAGAGCTGCCCGACGTAATCCCCAAGATGCGCCACTGTCTGCTTTTTTCCCACAAATGGAACCGCAAGTGTGTATCCTTCTCCTTTCGGATAGCAATAGTGCTGGTCTTCGAGGCATTCGGGCGGCTGCGCACTGTCCCATATCCCGCCCACCATCTTGTCCCCCACCTTCGTCGGTGTTTCACAAAGCGTTTTGGTCCAACAGCGCAGGTTGTTGCTTGGATACTGCGAGGTGTTTGTCGTACAGAGAAGGAATTTGCCCTTCATCGCGTCGCAAGATTTCTGACACTCCGCCGGTGTCGTAACCTTCTTGCCAGCCGGTTGCACCGCTCCTGTGCCCGTCGCGCAAAAACACGCGCACTGTCCGGGAGGAAATTTTGGAGGTTTGGCTTCCGCCGCGAACCCAACCGCCGGCAACAAGAAATTGAAACCGATGACTCCGATGACGAGAAATTTTTTGAGGAATAACATGCTAGAGCTCGATCAGGTTCTTTAGCAACCGCTCGAGGGTTTTTTCCGGGATGGAACCTGGAATCCGATTTCCGTTAATAAAGAAGGTTGGCGTGCCTTGGACTCCGGCCGCGAGACCCGCGGCATAATCTTCCTCGATTTCCTTTTTATAGCGATGACTCTTGAGACATGCTTCAAACCCAGGAACGTTCAAATTAATTTGTTCGGCAAAACGAATCAGTTCCCGTTCAGAATGGTCGCCTTGATTTTGATAGAGCTTGTCATGCATCTCCCAAAATTTACCCTGCTCATGCGCACACTCCCCTGCCTCGGCTGCCTTGAATGCGTTGGGGTGAAGCTCGAGGATAGGAAAATCCCGATACTGATAATAGAGACGATCCCCGTATTTCCCCGCGAGTGAGCGCATGACCGTGCTCGACTGACGGGAAAAAGGGCATCCAAAATCTGCAAATTCAACAATGGTCACCTTTGCCTTGGAAGACCCGAGTGAGGGATCATCTGTTGTCACGAGTTCCCATTCTCCCTTGGGCAGTTCACTCAAGGCTGCGCGTTCGCTAAAGGTAAAGTCGGTCAAAAAAGAAAGATCTTCTGCCTCGAGTGCTCCGGATTTAATCCCAGAAAAATAATAGAAAACTCGCCAGCCAAAAAATGCGAGCAGGATAAGGAAACCGATTGTCAGAGCCGCGCCAAGACGACTTCCTCCGGACATAATGTCAAGAAAAGTATATCATGAAAAAAGAGATAAGGGCGACGAAGGCCATGAGTGCTGTGAGGGCTATAAACTATGACGACAGAATGGACCGAAGAACGCGAAGAAAAACGGGCAACGCGACGGGAAAAGAAGAAGACGCCCCGCATGCGGGTTTCCGGACGGGGCATGAAACGCTTCGCCAAACCGAAAAAATCCGGCGGAACTCCTTCGGCGCGTTGACGGAACCGTAGGCCTGTGGTACCTTAGCGCTCACGATTTGCTTCTGAACTTTATGTTGGAAACAGGGCTTCGCATTGCTCAAACCGTCATTGCCGTGCTCTTGGTCGGCAGTATTTTGCTCCAAGCACGCGGCACAGGTCTCGGCGCGTCATTCGGAGGAGAAGGTAATGTCTACCGGACAAAACGGGGAGTTGAACAACGCCTCTTTCAAGCGACGATCGTGCTTGCCATTCTCTTTTTCGGGATTTCTCTCACGAACGCGATCCTTTAACTGTGTTCTTCGCCAAGCGCTCTCGCCAACCGGGTCGCGCGCCGCAGGACTTAGCCATGCGCCAAGTCCTCTCGGTCTCGCACCCTCGACGCGTTCCGACCTGGCGACAGTGGCAGCAACTTTCTCGAGTCCTTTCACATGCTGAGCGACTTCTCTTGCGGGGAGCAGGAGGGCTCATCCTTTGTTCTGTTGTTGCCTCGGCCGTCTGGTACATCTCCACCCACCGTGTGGATGTACCGGCTGTGGGAGGAGAATACACGGAAGCGTTGGTAGGAGAGCCACAATTCGTGAATCCTCTCTATGCATCGGCAAGTGATGTCGATGCAGATCTTGCACGACTCATCTATTCGGGACTCATGCGCTGGGATTCGAGCCAGGGACTCATGAATGATCTGGCGGCAAACATTCAGGTATCCGAAGACAAGAAAACGTACACAGTGCAGCTGCGGGATGATGCGCGCTTTCACAACCACGAACCAGTACGTGCGCGCGATATCATCTTTACCTTCGACGCCATTCAAAATTCCCAATATCGAAGCCCGCTTGCGGTCAGTTTTCAAAACGTGGAAGTAACCCAGGTCGACGATAAGACCGTGGCTTTCGTTCTCGACCAGCCCTTTGCTCCTTTTCTCTCCACCCTGACCGTGGGAATTCTGCCCGCCGATGTGTGGTCTGACATTCCGCCACGCAGCGCCGCCCTTGCAGAGCTCAACCTGAAACCCATTGGAAGTGGGCCTTATACCTTTGCGGAATTCGCGAAGGATAAAAAAGGGGGTATCCATTCCTATACACTAGAGCGTTATCGGGATTACTATGGGGAGAAGCCCTTTATTGAACGCCTGACCTTTAAATTCTATCCGAGTGTGGAGGAGGCGGTTCGTGGGCTCGCAAGCCGACAAGTGGAAGGGGTGGGGTTTGTTCCCCCAGATCAGGAAGCAGAGGTGGAGAAAAACCGCTCCGTCAGTCTCTTGCGTCCTGCCATGCCTCGCGAAACCCTGCTCCTCTTCAACCAAGAGAAGCAACCGATCTTCAAAAAAATCGAGGTGCGTAAAGCGATCGCTCTCGCACTCGATAAACCAAAGATCGTGGAAACCGTGACGAATGGCTATGGAACTGTTCTCGACTCAGCTATCCCGCAAGGCCTGTTGGGCCACGGTTCAAAATCCGGAATTCATTCGACTTGGCGAGCTCGTTGCCGAACAACTCGCAGAAGTAGGCATCAAATTGAACATGGAGGCGGTAGAGCCAGAAAAGTTTGCCAGCACCGTGATTGAACCGCGAGGTTATGATCTGCTTCTCACGGGAATCCTCTTCGGAATCGACTCGGATCCCTATCCATTCTGGCATTCTTCTCAATCCCAACAAGGTGGGCTCAATCTGGCGGGGTATAATAACCGAAAGGTAGATCTCTTGCTCGAAGAGGCTCGGACAACAACAGATGACGCGGTTCGGATTGAAAAATATAAAACGTTCCAGGAACAACTCGCGCAAGATCTCCCTGCCATCTTTCTGTATCAGTCGACCTATACCTATGCGGTGGCAAATAAATTGAAGAATGTACGAATCGAACGCCTCACAACCCCCGCAGATCGCTTTGCAAACATCTCCCAGTGGTATATAAAGACGCGTAAAACACTGCGATGAGTTGTTGATTTCATCGGAGTCGGCGGTCTGACTCCAGCGGTCAGACACGCCTGATGCTCTCGCCCCGCCACCCCCGCGTTGCGGGGGACCAAGCTGGCGTGGCTCGAGATCCTCCTCTGAAATCAACAACTCATCTCACTCCTTAAAAGAAGGTGCGGGAGTATACGCGTCCCGCCTAAATGGTGGGCGGATGGCGGAATTGGCATACGCGCTGGCCTCAGGAGCCAGTGAGAGCAATCTCTTGAGGGTTCGACTCCCTCTCCGCCCACCATTTGAGCGGGATACCCGCACGACGCATTACTTGATTTTTGAAGAGCTCACCAGAAAATTCTGGCGCGCCAGACAAAGATCACGTGCATCATTCATAAATGGAATCTTTTCTTCTGAAAAGTTCCTATAACTCATTCGTGAACGTGGGTTTTACGTGATTTCTCACCCAGCGTTCACCTCATAACTGTATGGCTGAACAAACTCCCGCCAAATCCCTGCCTGCCGGCAGGCCAGGCGGCTCTGCCGGACCCGGCGGAAAACGTCCGGCACCACGCGGACCATCTCCGTCTCGTTCGCGTCGTCCACCCGGTCCTCATGCCCATGGTCCAAAGCCTCAAGGCTTTGACCGTTTTCGTGGCCGCCTCTTTCGCTCTCCGAAACCAGTGGCAACGGCCGCCCCGATCACTCCCCCACCTGCGGGAGATAAGCTTCGTGTCATCGTTCTCGGTGGCTGCGAGGAAGTGGGTCGCAACTGTACCCTTATCGAATACAAGGGTGACATCATCCTCATCGACATGGGTCTCCAATTTCCTGAGGAAGATATGCCAGGGGTCGATTACATCATCCCGAACATGTCGTATCTCAAAGGGAAGGAGAAAAATATCCGCGGGGTCATTATCACCCACGGACACTACGATCACATCGGAGCGATCCCCCACACGGTGCCAAATATTGGTAACCCGCCAATCTTTGCCCTCCCGATGTCCGCGGGCATCATTAAAAAGCGCCAAGAGGATTTCCAATCCCATCCCTTAAACGTGAAGGTCACGAGCATTGATGACGTGCTTCAACTCGGTGCCTTTAAGGTGTCCTTCTTCCACATTAACCACAACATTCCGGACTCTGCGGGGATTGTGGTGGAAACACCGGTTGGGACGATCTGTCACACAGGTGACTGGAAATTCGATTTCCATCCTGCTGGAACCGAGCATGCAGACTTCCAAAAAATTGCCGGGATCGGCAAACAGGGAGTCTTGTGTCTCATGGGTGACTCCACGAACGCGTATGTTCCAGGGCACCAAATCTCCGAAAAAGTGATTGGCGAGGAGCTGGAGCGTGTGATTGAAAAAGCGCCGGGCCGCGTCATTGTCGGCACGTTCGCTTCCCTGCTTGCACGCGTAAAACAGATCTTGGAAATTTCGGAAAAGCTTGGAAAAAAAGTGGCCCTCGACGGCTACTCCATGAAAACGAACGTCGAGATCGCCAAAGCGCTCGGCTTCATCAAAGTCTCCATGCAAACCTTCATTCCGATCGAACGGATTGATGATTACGCTCCCAATAAGGTCGTGATCGTTTGCACTGGCGCGCAGGGGGAAAAGAATGCGGTCTTGAATCGCATGGCGAATGGAGAACACCGTTCGGTTAAAATCCAGCGCAATGATACGGTCATTTTTTCCGGCTCGATCATTCCCGGAAACGAAGCCTCGGTGCAGCGTCTCATGGACGTCTTTTATCGCAAACGCGCGAAGGTCATCAACTATAAAATGATGGATGTGCACGCCGGCGGCCATGCCCTGAAAGAAGACATCAAGCTCATGCTGGCTCTCTTCAAGCCAAAATATTACGTACCGATCGAAGGCAACCATTTCATGTTGCGTGAAAATGCAGACATCGCTTACAGCATGGGATGGAAAGAAGAAAATGTCTTTGTTGTCGACAACGGACAAATCATGGAATTTTGGCAAGGCGGAGGACGTCTCAGTGATGACAAGGTCGTGACAGACTACGTATTCGTGGATGGCCTCGGGGTCGGCGATGTGTCGCAAGTCGTGCTACGCGATCGTCAGGTGTTGGCCGACGACGGAATGGTCGTGGTCATTGTCCAGATTGAACGCAAAACAGGAAAACTGATTGGCTCGCCTGACATTATCAGTCGTGGATTCATCTTTATGAAGGAGCAGCGCGATCTCATTGAAGCTCTCCGACAAAAAGTGCGCGAGACAATGGTGGATCGCGACCCGAAATCTCCTGCGGATCCTATGGAAGCGCGCAATCGTATCCGGGACCAAGTTGGAACATTCCTGTTCCAGAAAACACAGCGTCGTCCGATGGTGCTGCCGGTGATTATAGAGGTATAGGGCTTTGAGGGCTGAGAGGGCTCTAAGGAACTATGGCGAAACAGCCTTATCATGAATTGATCGTCTGGAAGAATGCTCACGTGTTTGTCCTTGAAGTCTACAAAGCAACGGAAAATTTTCCGGCAGAAGAAAAATACGGCGTCACGTCCCAATTGCGGCGCGCCGCCGTTTCTGTTTGTTGCAACATTGTTGAGGGTCATGCAAAACATTCGAAAGCTGATGCTCTGCGATTTCTTGACATCGCTGGTGGGTCATTGAGAGAATGCGCGTATCTCATAGAACTTGCACGAGACCTGACACTCCTATCGGCTACTCTCTATGACACCCTTGACGATCTGCAGAGAGGAACGAGTTATTTGCTAAACGAATTTAGAAAGGGTGTACGAAATCGAACCGACTTCTAATCCAGCCCCCTCAGCCTTCAAAGCCCCCAAAGCCCTCTCACTTATGAAACGCATCCTCACGGCCCTGCAACCCTCCGGATTGCTCCACATCGGCAACTACTTCGGCGCGATCGAACAGATGGTCGGCCTTCAAAAAAGCGGCGACCTTTTCATGTTCATTGTGGATTACCACGCGATCACAGTGCCGCAGGACCCGAAGGAGCTTCGCAAAAACATTTTGTTTGCAGCGGCGACGTATCTCGCCGCAGGCATTGATCCAAAACGCACCACGATCTTCCAGCAATCGCGCGTGCCGCAGCACGCCGAGCTCGCGTGGATTTTGAATTGCTCGGCACGGATGGGAGAGCTCGAACGCATGACGCAATTTAAAGACAAGGCAACAGGGAAAGGGCTCGCGATTTCCGTCGGTCTTTTTGACTACCCCGTGCTCATGGCAGCAGACATTCTCCTGTACGACACAAACATGGTCCCGGTCGGTGAAGATCAAAAACAACATGTGGAACTCGCGCGTGATCTTGCCCTGCGTTTCAACCACCAGTTTGGAGAGACGTTCATCGTGCCCGAGCCGCAAATCAGAAAAGAAGGGGCGCGCATCATGGGACTCGATGATCCGACGAAAAAAATGTCCAAGTCTGCCACCAGTCCCAAGAATTATATTTCGCTCATGGACGATCCAAAAACCGTGGAGAAAAAAATAAAGTCAGCGATGACAGATTCCGGGTCGAGCGTGAAAGCAGGCGATGACCGACCGGCGCTTTCCAACCTCCTCGCGATCTATTCCCTGCTCACGCATCGTCCTGTAAAAGATATCGAGAACGATTACCTGGGCAAAGGATATGCGGACTTCAAGACGGATCTTGCGGAGGTCCTCAATCTCTGGCTGAAGCCATTCCAAGCCGAGATCAATGGCTACTTGAAACATGAAAAGGACCTGGTAAAAATTCTCGAGGACGGGGCGACGCGCGCCAGAGAAATGGCCGAACGCAAAATGCAGAAAGTGCGAGAAAAAATCGGCGTGAATCTCTAGAGTCCAAGCCCGCCTCACCGCGGGCTTTTGGATTGACAAACGAGCCAAAACAGGCTTCATTAGAAGTGGGGTGGCCGTACAGAGGTACGGTTTCTAACCCTCTGATGTTCTCTAAAACCAAGGAGGCACCGTGCAGAAGCGGGCGTTGATGGGGCGGGTTGGGGTGCTGTTGCTGGTGTTGTCCGGGAGTTCGCAGTTCGGGTGCAAAGACAAGGATGCGAAGCGTCCTTCGGTCGCGTTCGACATGGAGCGCTCCGAGATCACCTCGTTCCGTGCGAAGATCCCGGTGGTGATCTCGCACACGGACAGGTGGACGGCTACGCTGAGCCGCGAAGACTACCCGGATCGGATCAAGAAGGAGGGGGTCGGGTCGGGTGAATTCCTCCTCGAGTTCGAGCCGCTCGCGCGCAATACGGCCTACCGCGTCATGGTCGAAGCCACGCGTGACCAGACGATGGGGTCGGCGAAGGAACTCCACGGCCAAGACTTCGAAACCAAGGACGAGGAATTTGACCCATCCGAGCAGCAGATGTCCCTGAAGCTCGAGGCGAACACGGACGCGAAGGGGGCAACGGCAACGCTCTGGCAAAACGGGGTGATTCACAGCCAGGTTGTCCTTGTCTGCCCAGAAAAGGCCGTGGCTCCACCTCTTCCTCTTCCCAAGGAGAAGCCTCGTGAAGAGCCGGTGTCTGCCCTGCCGGACCGAATCAAGATCCGCATCTCGGGGTGTTGTACCCCGGGTGCTGATACCCCGGAAATCGTCGGGATTCCCAAGGAGTAAGGCTCGTCGTACGTCTGCCGACCCATTGACAGGGTCGGTGTTTTTTGTTATATTCGCATGGCTCAAGGGAAGTTGGATGACCGCGGTTATGGATTCGTCCGTGATCGAGGAAAGTCCGAACACCCCCTGTGGCGTAAGTCACGGGGAAGCAGAACGTCGCTAACGGCGACCGAGTGAGTCTGGCACCGCGGAATTGGATTTCGCTCCGCGGTGACGCGGATGTGTGGCAAACCCGTTCTGGTGCAAGAGCAAGTTTGGTAGCTCGCACGAGTCCCGCAGCAATGCGGGACCAAGAGAGATGGTCATCGAGAAGTATGGGCAACTCTTCTTCTTTACAGAATTCGGCTTACAGACGTCCCTTGAGCATCAAAGAATCTCGCGTACAGCGGGATTTTTTGATACCATAATCGCCAATGACCCCTATGAAACGTTCTGAGCTTTTTTTTACCCTCATCCTCGTTCCGCTAGATTTTTTTGCGCTCGTCGCAGCCGGTATTGCGGCTTATTACGCACGCTTTCATCCAATTTTTACAACCGTTCGACCGGTCATTTTTGATCTGACCGTCGAGGCCTACACGGGGATCGTCATGTCGGTCGCCTTTCTCTGGCTCGCCGTGTTCGCCGTTTCTGGGCTCTATTCAACCCATCGTCAAAGTATCGCAAGCGAGCTCACTCGGGTCGCACTCGCCTGCTCCACCAGCATGGCCGCCGTATTCGCCATCCTGTTCTTCTCGCGTGTCTTCTTTGAATCACGTTTCATCGCAGTCGCGGCATGGATCTTTGCGATCGCGCTCGTGTGCCTTGAACGTCTTGTGGTCCGGGGCCTGCAGCGGTCTCTGCTTCGTTATGGGATCGGAGAGCACAAGGTGGTTATTATTGGAGAAAATGATACGAGTGCGGCATTGCGAGCACTCTTTGCAGAAAAACACCGTCTGGGATTCCACGTCGTCGGCCGATTCTCCTCGTTTGATGCAGACGTGGCAAAAAAAATTCGATCCATGAAACGCAGACCTGGCGTGGATGAAATCCTCCTCGCCGATCCTGAAGCAAGTCGAGACATGACCTTGGCACTCCTCGCATTCACAGATCATGAACACTTGGGCTTCAAATATACGGCCGATCTTTTTGCTGCAGCGGTCGGGCGTTCCATTATTCATACCTTCGCAGGAATTCCCATTATCGAAGTACAGAAAACTCCCTTGGATGGGTGGGGCGCGATTTATAAACGAGGTTTCGATGTTCTTGGTGCGCTTGTTCTCATCATTCTCACGCTCCCGATCCAAGCCATGATTGCGGTCGCGATCAAAATCGATTCGCGCGGACGTCTTTTATTCTCCCGCTTACCGGACGGCTCTAAAACGATGCGGGTTGGTGCGACTGGGAAACCATTTCATTATTTCAAATTTCGTTCGATGATCGATGGTCGGCACTTCGAACGCTACAAAGAACTCTCTCATTTGGATACACGCCAAGGGCCTCTCGTAAAATTGAAAGACGATCCTCGTGTCACGGAGGTTGGAAAATTCATTCGTCGCTATTCACTTGATGAACTTCCTGAATTCTATCTTGTGCTTCTTGGCCGTATGTCTCTGGTCGGTCCGCGACCTCATTTGCCCGAAGAAGTTGCCCGCTACAAACCCCACCAGCGTAAAGTGATGACCGTGAAACCTGGCATCACCGGGCTCGCACAAATTAGCGGCCGCGCAGACCTCGCATTTGATGACGAAGTGCGACTGGATACCCACTACATTGAACATTGGGGCCCTTGGCTTGATCTCTATATCTTGCTTAAAACTCCGCTCGTCGTGTTGTTTCGCAAAGGGGCGTATTAAACGGAAAACAAAACCTTTTGACCAGAAAGTGAAGGATTGGTAGGGTAGCGCCATGAAACTCGCCCTTGTTCACGATTATCTCGTCCAGGACGGAGGAGCGGAACGGGTGCTCCGGGCCTTACAGGACATCTGGCCCGAGGCGCCCACGTTCACGCTCTTTTTTGATCCCGACCGTCTGCCGGCCTTTCGAGGGCGTGATATACGCACCTCTTTTTTGCAACGTCTTCCCTTCATTCGCAGCCGCTATCAGATATACGTGGCCCTCATGCCCACCGCGATCGAGCAACTTGATCTCACGGGATTTGATATCGTTATTTCCAATGCCAGCGCCTTCAGCAAAGGCGTGATCGTGCGTCGCGATGCGCTGCATATTTGCTACTGCCACACACCGACGCGCTACCTCTGGAGCGACACCCACAGCTATGTACAAGGGCTTCGCCTTCCCCGCCTCGTGAAATCCGCGCTGCTTCCAGTCCTTTCTTATCTCCGACTTTGGGATCGCCAAGCCGCGGAACGCGTGGATACATTTATCGCCAATTCTCAAACCGTCCAAGAACGTATAAAAAAATATTACCGACGCGAAAGTCAGGTTATTTATCCACCGGTAGAAACAACGCAATTTTCCATTTCACAAAATCCGAAAACATATTTTCTGGCCGGAGGACGTCTTGTTGCTTACAAGCGCTTCGATATGATTGTGGAAGCCGCAAATCAAACCGGACTTCCCCTCAAAATATTCGGGACAGGGTCGATTGAAGCGGAGCTCAAACAACGCGCGCGGGATAACATCGAGTTTGTGGGAAAAGTTTCTGATGAAAAACGCGCACACCTCTATGCGAATGCCCTGGCCTACATTCATCCCCAGGAAGAGGACTTTGGTATCACCGCCGTGGAATCTATGGCGAGCGGCCGACCAGTCATTGCCTATCGTAAAGGTGGTGCGGTAGAAACTGTCGTGCCTGGTGTCACGGGAGAATTTTTAGAAGACCAGACGTGGGAGGCGCTCGCCGACGCCATGATTCGCTTCGATGATACGTGTTACAACCCAGAACGTATTCGTGCCCACGCAGAACAATTTCATCGCGCTCGCTTTCAAGAGAGCATCAAACGCACCGTGGAAGAAGCATGGCGAGCCCATAAGGGACCCCAGTAATTATGCGTGTCTTGGTCGACATTCGCCATCTCACACGCCCTCAGCCAAGCGGGGTAGGAGAATATACACGAGAACTCCTCGAAGCTATTTTTCGTCTGGAGCAACGCTACGATTACACGCTTCTCTCGACAGGCCGTCATGCGCCAAGCCCTGTTTTTTCGCCTCTCAACGTCGAGGGGCAGCGTTACGCACATCGCCCCACCCCGAACACTCTCCAGGTACCGAATATCCATCATCTCCATATTCCGATTCCGAACAAAATTCTCCATGCATCGATGGTGCTCCGTCACGACCCAACGATCACAAAACTTGCCGGAGGTCGACCTGATCTTCTTTTTCTTCCGAACCTAAACATTGCGCCGATTCCGCCTGAACTCCCCTACGTCCTGACGGTCCACGATCTTTCTTGGCGCCTCTTCCCCCACTTTTTTTCACGACGCATGCGTCTGTGGCACCGCCTGACGCGGCCGGAGAGACTCATCACCCACGCACGCGCAATCATCACCCCCTCGCACGCAACGCGAGAGGATCTTTTACGCCTCTTCCCTGTCCCCGCAGAGCACGTCCACGTCATTGCCCATGGAGTCGCCGACCTGTTCCATCCCACCTTTGAGACGCGCGACCATGGCGTTCGTTCACGTTATAAACTTCCCAAACGTTTCGTGGTTTTTCTTGGTACCATCGAACCTCGCAAAAATCTCCTCACCACACTCGCGGCCATTGCCAGCTATCGCGCCCAATCACGTGACAATATGCATCTTGTTGTCGTGGGAGGCAACGGATGGAATACACGCCCTATACGCAAGCGATTTGCAGAACCAGACGTTCGTGTGTGGACCCACCTTATTGGAGCTGTGCCTGCAGAGGATCGGCCTGCTATTCTCCGCTCGGCCCAAGCCTTGGTGTGGCCCTCTCTCTATGAAGGATTTGGGCTTCCGATTCTCGAAGCCATGGCGTGTGGGACCCCTGTTATTACGAGTCTCGTGGCATCCCTTCCAGAGGTTGGGGGCGACGCAGCTTTGTATATCGATCCGACAAATCCACACGATGTAACAATGGCGCTCCATTCGCTGGTACAATCCCCGACCCTCCGCGCGCTCCTGCGCGAAAAGGGGTTTGCACAGGCAAAAAACTTCTCCTGGAACACGAGCGCCAAAAAGACGATTGAAGTATTTGAAAAAGCCCTTCATTGAGCACAAAAAATTTACCGGGAAGCTGTGGACAGAAGAGCGACAGGCGGTCGCTATTTTGTTATAATTTCGATAGTCGAGCTTGTCGGACTAGAGACCTATGAAAAACTCCGGATGCTAGGCGCGGGAGTCGAGACGGAGTGAAGGCATGAACTGCTTCATGCCGAACCGTCGAGACGGGAGAGCCGATGTCCGACATAACCGGACCGGTGAACCCTCGGCGATGGAGGCCTACTTATCCGTAGGACGACGAGCCGGCAGGGACCCACAACAACGCAGACGGAGGAATTTCAGAGGTCTTATGAATATAGGAATTGACGCGAGAATGTACGGTCCACATGTGGGAGGCGGTGGGCTTGGGCGATATGTGGAGCAACTCGTGCGCCACCTAGAGGAGATCGACCAAGACAACCGCTATGTTTTGTTCCTCAAACCGGAAAACATCAACCAGTGTCCTGCCAACCATGCCCGCATAACGAAACGCGAGACGAATATCCATTGGTACACCCTGCGTGAACAGTGGAGCCTTGCAAAACAGATGGACGCGGAGAGTCTCGATCTCATCCATTTCCCCCACTGGAATGTTCCGCTCGGTCTGAAAACACCTTTTGTCGTGACGATCCATGATCTCATTTTGCTCGAAGAACCCTTCTCCGCGCGCGCGACGACCAAACATCCGTTTCTCTATGCGTTAAAGTATGCCGGCTTTCGTCGCGTACTCGCGCATACCATAAGAAATGCACGTCAGATCATCACCGTCTCAGAATATACAAAACAATCCATTCAAAAATTTTTTCCGGAAATCCCCGCGGAAAAAATTCACGTTATTTACGAAGGTGTCACGGATCTTGGTGACAAGAGACAAGGGACAGGGGACAATGGAAACATTGTCACTGGTCGCTTGTCACCTGTCACTCCTCCGTATTTCCTCTGCGTGGGCAACGCGTACCCACATAAAAATCTCGAGGCGCTCCTACACGCATTTTCCTTTTTTCACAAACTCCATCCAGACGTCTCCCTCGTTTTTGCGGGACGCTCAGATCTTTTCTATGAGCGCCTCAAACGAGAGCTCGCAGAAATCGATATCCCAAACGATCGTGTGCACTTTGCCATGAATCCCTCGGATCAAAACCTCCACGCCCTCTATCACCACGCCGCGCTGTATCTCATTCCTTCCCGCCTCGAAGGGTTTGGCCTTCCACCGCTCGAAGCCATGCGCGAAGGAATTCCGGTGGCAGCCTCTCGACGCGGTTCATTACCTGAAATTCTGGGAGATGCCGCTGTCTATTTTTCTCCGGATGATATTGAAGAAATGGTGCGCGTCATGGAACAAGTCCTGCTTGATCTCCCCTTGCGCGAAACCATGGTGAAAAAGGGGCAAGAACAGGTCAAACGCTATTCCTGGGAACGCATGGCGCAGGAGACCCTTATGGTTTATCTTGGAGTAGAAGGTAGAGGGTAGTATGGAGGACTCCCAGCGCCCGGCACGTAAATCGAAACCTTTCTTACGCACCATCAACGCGAAAACAAGCGGTGCGAAGTTTGGGGCGCTCCTCCAGCGTCGTCGTCTCGCCCGTCAGATCGTCGAAACCTCACTCGACACATCCATCCCTACCCTTTTTCGGGCACGCGAAAATTCCCACACTCCGCTTCCTATCCATACCAGTCCGGTTTCTCGTCTTTCCCCTTTCGTAGTTCATCTGGATCGCGTTCCGGAGCCCTCGGAAATTCTTGATCAAGAAACCGTTCGGCATGTCCGGATCAATTTCCTCGAAGGACGGCCCGTATTCCAATCCGAGACACGTCCCATGAACGAACTTGAACTTGTTCCCCACGAAGTCAGCTCACAACTCATGGAAACAATCTTCGAGGAACTCCAAGCGGCCCCCTGGGTTCTCCCTCGTTTCCATTCCTTTCCCTTCCGCTTCCATTTTCCGGCCCCTCCCGAGGTTCTCGTCCACAACAAACTCTCTGCACGACTTTCCCTCCCGACACTCGAGGCCCCAAGCGCTCCGACCAATCTCCTTCAATCCTTCGATCTTCCTGAACATGACGAGGAGGAAGAGGCGGAACGCGTGACGTGGTCACTTCCACACGGATTTCAAAAAGCGATCGGATTCTTTGTTCTTCTTTCGTTTGCATTCGTGCTTCCTCTGCATGCCATGCGGATGGTGGGAGAATTGCGGGAGGCGTCCGGCGAGATTACCCGAACGAGCGAAGGAGCTTTGTCCGCTCTCTCGCAAGGCGCACAAGCCGCGCTGGCTCAGGACTCGGCCACGGCTTCACAGGCGTTTAAGCAAGCCAATCGACGATTCTCTGCTGCCCAGGATACGGTGACTTCTCTTGGACAAACCACGGAGTTGCTTCTTTCCGTCCTTCCTACGACAAAAACAAAATACCGATCCGGCCGAAATCTTCTGAAGGTTGGGCAATCACTCGCCACAGCGGGGGAACGCCTCTCTGAAGGTTTCACAGCACTGGAACGCCAGCCTTCTTCCACCATCACGACACGGCTTGCCCTCCTCTCCACCTATGCGAGAGCTGCCCTTCCCGCGCTCGTGGAAGCCGAAAACGCGCTGGAAAATTTTGATCCCGCAACGATTCCGGAGGAATACCGCGCCAAATTGGAAGAACTGCGATCAACGCTTCCTGCCCTCAGGGCTTCCTTAGATGAATTTTTGGAATTTGCCGAAGAAGCTCACGCCCTTCTGGGAGGAGACGGAACAAAGCGTTATCTGCTTGTATTCCAAAACAACACAGAACTGCGTCCGACCGGTGGATTCATGGGAAGCTTTGCGGAAGTGAGTCTCTCGGAGGGCCGCGTCGAACATTGGAACGTCCCGACAGGGGGAACGTATGATCTCCAGGGATCCATTCGAGAAATGTCAGCGGCTCCTCAACCTCTTCGACTTCTCAAGGCACGTTGGGAATTTCAAGACGCCAACTGGTTCCCAGACTTCCCTACCTCGGCTCGCCAAATGATTGACATGTTTGAGTCTTCCGGAGGTCCCACCGTCGATGGCGTTATCGCATTAAATGCGACCCTCCTGGTTCAATTGTTGGGTGTTCTGGGTCCTGTCGACATGCCTGACTATGGACGAGAAATCACGGCAGCAAATTTTTTAACCGAGACTCAAAAGATCGTGGAGTTGGAATACGATCGGAAGGAAAATAAACCAAAAGCCTTCATTGGAGATCTCGCGAATGTCCTCCTCGCTCGGGCAAGCGAAGGGACGACCGAAGATTTTTTTGGCATGCTGGACATTTTGAATCGCTCACTTGCCGAACGCGACGTTCAAGTGTATTTGCGTGAGGAAGCTCTCCAACGCCGCGTGCGCTCCCTCGGGTGGAGCGGAGAAGTCCGAGCCGCGGACGGAGATTACCTCCTGGTTGTTCATACCAACCTCGGAGGAGGGAAAACAGACGGAGTCATGGGGGAAACCATCGATGTGGATGTGGCGGTAGAGAACGACGGAGGTATCACGAACACTGTCACCATTGCCCGAACCCATTACGGAACGCCCAATTCATTGTTTACGGGAGTGAACAACGTGGACTACCTGCGTTTGTATGTCCCGCGCGGGAGCGAGCTTCTTTCTGCGCGGGGATTCAGTATTCCCGACCGCCTTCTGTTTGAAGAAGCAGACGATGCTTGGGGGACAGACGAAGATCTTGTGTATGCAGAACAAACGCATCGCACGCATGCCGCCTCTCAAACCGACGTGTATGAAGAACAAGGAAAAACCGTGTTTGGGAATTGGGTACAAACCAAACCCGGCATGACCTCCACCGTGGTCTTTACCTATCGGCTCCCGTTCGCATTGCAGACCGCTTCTGTTTCCCCCACCTCGTTCCTGGAACACGTCAAAAAAATTGCAGGACTTGCGAGTACTGACCGTTACACATTCACCCTTCAAAAACAGGCAGGTGTGCTTGATCGCACGACCACCCTTCGCTTGCACCTTCCTGATTCTTTACATACCTTGTGGTCTTCAGGCGATCCGGCAGGTTCAAGCTTTTCAAATCGTACCGATCACTTTTTCGGTGCACTTCTTGAGCCTGGAACGCTTCCCCACTCTCTATGACGCATCGTGTTCATAAAACCGAAAAAGAGATCCAGGAAGAGCTCCACGCCATCTATCAAGATCAACGTGGAGAAATGCCGAATCTCCGCGAACTCGATCCGATGCGGAGTTCACAGTTTCGTCGAGTCATTATTCGCGTAATAGGCGCGCTCGCCGTCCTGTCTCTCGTATCCTGGTCGGGATTTATGCTCTGGACGCGCGGTATTTTCCATACCCAAAAGACGCTCGAAACCTCGATCAACGGGCCGCGCGAAATCCGCGCCGGAGAAGAAACGGCGTTCACCATCCGTTATGCAAACACTGGGGCCGTACCCATGGCGGCTCTCGAAATGAAGCTCAATCTTCCTCCAGATTTTACGCTTGTTTCTGCTCAACCTCAGGCAACCCGTGAAAAAACGTGGACGCTCGGGTCCCTTACCCCTGGCTCGGATGGGGCGATTCTTCTCTCGGGTGTTTTTCATTCCCAGGTTCCCAGCACCTCTACCCTTCAAGCCTTCTTTACCTATCGCCCGGCAAATTTCAGCTCAGAATTTCAAGACATTCAAACCGCCACCATCAACATCAATCAGTCTGTCCTTGAAGTGGCCGTCACGGGCCCACCAAAAACTTTGAGTGGAGACGATGTCATCTATACCATCAATGTACAAAATACGAGCCGCGCGTCTGTCGAAGGGGCAACCGTGATTCTCCTTTCACCGAACGATTTTCTCCTCACCAAGGCAGAACCGGCTCCCACGGCCCCAGATGTTTCCGTGTGGAATGTCCCCACCCTCGAGTCAGGGCAGTTATTTGCGATCACGCTTCGCGGAAGGTACACTGCCTCGGCAAATGGGGAACAAAAAATGGAGGCGCGTGTTAGCTTTCTGAAAGATGGGGTGAACCTGGCGCAGGCGAACGCGACGGCCATCACGGACGTGATTGGAAGCACCGTTGCCTTCCACCTCGTGCTCAATGGTTCAACAGAAGATCGCTCAGAAAACCTTGGGGACACGCTCCATGTTTCGGTTGATTATAAAAATACGAGTGACGAAGTACTGAGCGATGTTCTTTTCACGCTTACATTGAACCCCATCGGCGCAAAAGAACTTCCCGTCGTGTGGGATCCGACCAGTTTAGGAGGGGGCATCCAAAAAGGAAACGTGATTACGTGGAATAAAACAGCTGTTCCAGATTTTGCACGTCTCGCACCAGACGCCACAGGAGTTTTTGACCTGCGTATTCCCCTTGTCGAATCGCTTGATCAAAGTCGCATGACGGATCATTTCTCTTTGAAACTGAGCGTGAGTTTTGCTCGTGTTGGATCCATTACCAAAAAACATACCATCGAAACTTCTCCCATGATGGTCACATTGAATTCCAATCTCTCCACCACTGCGGAGGCACGTTACTACACTACGGACGGGGAAGCAGCTGGATCTGGTCCCCTTCCACCAAAGGTCGATGCCACGACTTCTTACCGGATCGTGTGGTTCCTGACGAACACCTTGCATCCACTCAAGGAAACGGTCGTGACAACCACCCTTCCCTCCCATGTGACTTGGATCAACCGAACAGAAACGGCTTATGGCACAGTGAGTTTTGATGAACCAACTCGTGTCGTCACCTGGCGCGTCCAAGAGTTGCCAGCGAACCTTGGCACGGCTTCTGCCACGTTCGATATTTCCATCACACCGAAAACCCACGACGTGGGTTCCTTCGTGAAACTCATCAATGCCACCTCGGTTGAGACGATCGATGTCATTACACAAGCGCGCCTTACGCGCAGTATGGAGTCCCTCACCACCGAACTTCCCACGGACCAAGAAGCGGCCGGCAAGGGCATTGTTGTCGAATAGAGCTCAAGATCTTGTTGTTCCTTCACATTTCTTCCTCGCCGTCCTGGAATATCGCGCGCGCAAGAAAACGACCGCGACCCACTAAGCGGGCTTATTTCTGTAGTTCTGTCATATTGACAGAACGCTTACTTGATTTGATCAATTCTTCATCGTGGGAAACGCAAATAATTGTTGTGCCCGAATACTTCTCGCTTATTTCACTCATGATTTTTCTAACTTCTGTCGCGGCTTGAGAATCAAGACTAGCCGTTGGCTCATCGAGCAACATAATTTTTGCACCCTTAATCAAAGTTCGAGCAACACCAATTCTAACTTTTTCACCGCCTGATAAATTTTTGACTTCCTCATCAAGTCTTCCAACGAATTTTTCCAAATGCAAATCTTCCAACACTTTCTTTATTTTTTCGTCATCCGATTCTTCGTTTGACCACAACAGAAGATTTTCGCGCAAAGTCATTCCTTCAAAAATTTGCGGATTTTGGTTGCAGTAAGACATTATGGAATAAACGGATTCTTTTCCGTATTTTTTGATTCTATCATTTTTAACCCCGCCTATTTCTATACTTCCACCGTCTGGTTTATACAAACTGACTAAATTACGCAATAGTGTAGATTTTCCTTCCCCAGAAGCACCTGCAATAGTTAGAAACTCTCCCTGTTTAATATCCAAACTGACATTTCGCAATATATTTTTATAACGCAAATTTTTGATGGAAATATCAAAATTTTCCAATTCAGAAACAGGAACACGATCTTTTTCTTTCTCGCCCTCAGGTAAATCTAATTTTTCATATGCTCCTAAAATTTCATCCATTCGCTGAATATCTTGGATGTAGCGAGAAAATTGATTGAAATAAAGATTAACTAATTCTTGGACAGGTCTGTTTAGTTGATTTGAATAAATAATATTCGATAAAACAGCTCCGCCTGAAATCATTCCCGCTTCTTGAAGTGCACCGCCCACTCCTGCCGCTGCAATAGTTGAAACATCAAAAGGAATCATGCGCTTTAGACGCATTTTTGTTTCCTCAATAAATCTTTTCGTTCCGAGAGTGTCTTTCGTGTCCATTTGTTCTTTTACATGATGAGCAACAGACGGCGTTTCGGGAGAAGTTTTTACCTCTTCAAATCCGCTTTTTATAGAACCGAGACGAGTGGCAATTTTTTCTCCTTCGCGTTTTTCTTTTTCATACATTGGCCAAATTTGATCATTTTGTTTTTTGGCAATTTTATACATTATCGGCAAACTTCCAATACCAATCGCGCCAAGAGCCGGGTTGATTTTAGTTAGAAAAGCAAGCGACATTCCAATTCCAGCCAATGTTGGGGCAAATTTAGAAATAGTATCTTGCAAAATCCGTTCGGTTGAATTTTTACCTCTTTCCAATGTTGAAAATATTTCACCCAAAGATTTTTCATGGATAAATTCAAACTCTTGAAAAAATAGAGAATTCGTTATTCGTTCGTTGATTTGATGATTGATTTCGTTCATCACCTTTGCCAACTCAATATTGGTTTTTGCGTCTATAATTTCTGATATTTTATTTAATCCAAAATATTCCAAAAAGACAGCGACATTAAATTTGTCTTGAGCCATTATGTTTTGGAACAAAGACGGAGCAAAACTTTCTACGCCTTTAGACATCAAATAGCCAAGAGAAATTTTTGCTATCGTTCCTTTTTTCTCGCCCAGTTTATATTCGCCCCAAAGCCGAGAGATTGTTTCAACAAGAATTTTTGGCGAGTAATTTTCACCCTCGCTTTTATCAGACCTTACTAAATCTACCAAAATTTCAACTTCGATTTTGTCTAACGGGAAACGATTTTGCAAATCCTTTACCAATTCAGATTTTTGTTTTTCTTGCTCTTTTTCATCGCTTTCATCAGGTGTTTTGTCTTTGTAAAAATCAGCAATATCTTTTTCAAGCGATTTTGTATTCATTACACTACCGACTGAATCGAAAAACAACCAACATTGAGCGCGTAGTTCCTCAATGTCATTTTCATTAAAGTCTGTTTCTTTTTTGCTTTTTACTTCGCCGGCTAAATTTTCAATCCATTTTTCAATATTGTTGGAAAGTTCTCCGTCGTTGATTTCGATAAATTCTCTTTGTGAATGTTCTTCTGATTTTTCGGTCTTCTCATTAAAACTTTTTAGAATCTGTTTATATTCCGCCATCAATTCAGGCGTGATAAGTTCGCTTAACGACTTCGTTTTCTCCTGTTCTTCGGCTGTTGGTTTTTCAACAGTCAACTTTTCTTGAATTGATTGGCGTAAAGATAGCCAGTGATCTTTTAGCGTCATTGGCTTTTGTCCAACTTCTTCGTGCTCTTTAGCAGTAAGCGGTGTTGTTTCCTCCGCCGCTTTCTTTTTCTCAATTTCTTCTTTGGCTGGTTTGAAGAAATAACTTTCTTTCATAATGTTATTTCATTAAATCATCCATCGACACGCCTAGCACGTCCGTAATTTTCTTCACTGTTTCAATGGTCGGGTTCGGCGTCGCTCCGGCTTCAATTTTCTGAAAATCAGATTTTGGTGTATTTATTGTACCAAGCTCGCACCTATTTCCAAAATCGCTGACAATGTGGCACGCTCCGCGCGCGTGGCGGCTAATTACTTTTGGAGCTTGAAAATAACAAAATCTTTGATTTTGTTTCCTTTAAGTTCGTACTCTGGCGTAAAGAAAGTGTCAGCTGATTTCAAACCGGCTTCGGCATACACTTTTTCATACCACTCAATCGGGCGATGAGTTTCGATAATTTCATAGCCGCCTTCTTTCTTTATCTTTTTGTAGTCGTGATTATTCTCGTATTTATCGCCTGTTGGAAAGCGAAAATCAAGATTACTCTCGGCAACTGTAAAAATTTTTGGATTACAAAAACCGATGTATGCCGAACCGGTTTCAATCAGAAATTTTTTGATATTCTCAACAATGTTTTTCACTTCGGCTTCTGGAACAATACACAAAACTAAATTACAAATGATAATGTTAAAAAAGTTTTGAGGTACTTGACCTATATCGCTATAAATATTTTCAGCACCGATTTTTTCTTCGGCTTTTTCGCGCATTTCGTTGTTGATGTCCCAAACTTTTACATCAGCACCCATTTTTTGCAGACCCAGAGCGAGAACGCCGGGGCCTGCGCCATAATCCAAAACTTTTTTATCTCTAATGTCGCCGATAGCATACATTAAAGTGTTGTCGTATGAGGCGAGCTTAAGATTTTCGCCCTCTAGTTCTTTAGCGACAACATTCCACGTTTTTTGATCGGCGACTAACTTCTTTGAATTGTCTTGTGTCATAAATTTATGATAACCAAATGCTCAAAAGAAGTATGAGCGTTGAGCCAATAAGATAGGGGTTGAGTTGTTTCCATTTCCCAGTCAGGATAAACAACACGACGAAAGAGGCAAATCCAGCGAACATTGCTTTATCAAGTCCAAATGTCCAAATGGTTACAGCAATCATTACCAATACTGCGATAGTGTCTATCCACAAATAATTTTTTATGTCTTTCCACGGGAAAAGCATTGCGCCGACAAAGAACAACGCTCCCGTTGTTGCCACAACTGGAATAAGGTTGATAAGAGGGGTTATAAATATAAACAAAGACATTAAAATTGCGACAACAACTGCAACTAATCCCGTGCGTCCGCCCTCGCCAATACCAACCGCACTTTCAACATAAGTAATTAAGTTAGATGTTCCTGTTGCCGCGCCAATGACTGTTCCGGCTCCGTCAACGACCAAACCCTCTTTCATTCGCGGTAAATTACCTTCGCTGTCAATAACGCTAGTATTTTTTGTCAGTCCAATAAATTTTGCGATACTGCCGTAGAAATCGAGGATAAATAGAACAATAATAACCGACCAAATTTTAGGGTCAAAAATTATTCGCCAATCAAGAGCAAATGTTGCCGCAAACATATCTTTTGAAAGTTTGATTGGCTCAAATGCTTGTGTGATACCAATGAAATGAGCAACAACGGCCGCGCCAATAATACTTAACATAACCGAGCCTCGAACTTTGAAATACTTTAAGATTGCGACAATAATTAACCCTGCAAAAAATACGATTGCCTCGTTTGAAGCCAAAGAACCAATGCCTTTTACTTGTATTCCCTCATAAACTAAAATTCCGCTAACTTTCAACGCGATAAGAATCAAAAATACTCCGACAGTAGCAGCTAGACCGGATTTTAGTTTGTCAGGAATAGCTTTGATAATATTTATTCGCAAAGGCGTAAAGCTCAAAATCACCGTCAAAACTCCAGACCAAAAGACAGCTCCAAGTGCGCCCTGCCATGTAAAGCCCAATACACCAACGACGACATAGGCAACATAAGCGTTCATTTCAAGTCCTGGTGCAACGGCAAACGGCAATCTTGCCCACAAGCCCATTAAGAGAGTCGTGATAACGGAACCAACGATTGTAGCGAAGAAAATTGCGCTTGTGCTAATTCCAGCGGCGGACAAGATTGCTGGATTGACAACAAAAATATACGAAAGCGAAAGAAAAGTTGAAAGCCCGGCTAATAATTCAATACGAAAATTCGAGCCAAGTTTGGTTATCCCAAAAAAGTTATCTAATTTTTGAAGCATATCTTGAAAAGTGATTAGAGACCTTTGAAAACCTTGCCGTTATTGCCTGAGCGAAGTCGAAGGCAGTGGTTCCTCGGAGCATTTTTATCCCTTCGACGGGTTCGACAGGATCACCGCGGGCAGGCTCAGGGAATAAAAATGTGGCTTTTGTGATCTGTACCCCCCCCCATTGCCGTGTCAATTATATTATTCTGGTGCGCCCAAGACGATTCGAACGTCTGACCTCTTCCTTCGGAGGGAAGCGCTCTATCCAGCTGAGCTATGGGCGCATATGTTACGGCTGGCTAAAATCGTGATCTGTCGGCTTGCTTCTGCGCTCCTCGCTCAACGTACGTTTGAGTACGTCTCGCTGCGGTGCTCGTCGCGCGCCAACATCTCATCGATTTTATCTCAGCCTCACTGAAACGTTTACCGCGATGCAGGACGCCTTGCATCTGGAGTTTTTAAATGGTTTTTGTTCTTGGGACAAATGCGAGCAAATGATAGTCCAAAAAAGCGTATGCGTCAACGCATCACTCGTACCATTTTTCGTGCGAATTGATACAAGGCGTACGACCCTGGCTGCAAAACAAGATCAAATGTCCCCGGATAGGTCACGCGCTCTCCACCAAAACCGAGTTTAAAACGTGTAATGCCTGTCCAGGCATGACGCTCATGCGCCCCTTCCGGTGCGACTCCCCACCAATCATACCGATGCAACCCATGCTTCTTGGCATCCTGGATGAGATGCCAATGGAGCAAATAAGGCGCCATCACGTTGCGATGCTGGTCGCGTGAAGCTCCGTGCAAGTAGGTACGCGTCCCTCCAAAGTCGATCATGATATTGGCCGCGACGACGGTATGTTGATAGCGTGCGACCACTAAGAACGCCTTGCAACTCTCCGAGGTGAGCGTCCGAAGCAAACGTTCATAATAACTGCGGGGATGAATATGAAAAGCTCCACGCTTTCCTGTTGCCTGAAACAAAGACCAAGCATCGTTAAAATTTTTCTCCACCCGTATGGTAATTCCGTGCCGCTCCGCGACACGGATGTTATAACGTGTCTTCGAATGCATCGCCGCAAGAAGTGCCTCTTCAGACTTATCTAAGTTGAGAAGTAGCGTTTCTTCAGGTTGAACCGAAATGCTTTTACGACCAAAATTTTTTTGTTTGGTATGTTCAATAGGTGGTTCAAACCGCACAAATAATGCCTGGTGTTTTTCTCCAAGCTCACGAAGTGCAAGGGATGCGTCATCGAATTTTTCGGAGGACGAAACAATCGGGCCACGAGGCGCATAGAGGTACGACTTCCCAAACGTGAGTGGAAGACGCACCACTCCGATAGCAAAATCTCTCAAATCACCGAGACGATAAACATCTCTTCCTAAGGCCTGTTGAAATTCTCCCCACTCCCAGGATTGTAAAAATGCGCCGGACCGTGGACCCGAGGCCGCGACAAATGCATTCCACAACAGACGACTCATCATAGGTTAGGCGCGTGACAACCGCTTCAAGGCCGCGCGAATGCGCGCTTCCGTTGTTCCTCCTTCGACAGAAGAAAGCGCGTCTTGTGCCTGCATGCGCGAATATCCTAGTCCGATGAGCCCCTCAACGGCGTCCTGATCGCCACTCATCACGTCTCCCTCTTCGGCCAATACCCCTTTCAATTCCAAAATAATCTTCTGCGCTGTTTTCTTTCCGATTCCGGATATGCTGCTCAAAAATTCAAGATTGCCGCCCATGATTTTTGATTTCACCTCCCCAACCTCGCCTGCCGCGACGACCTTTTGGGCAACCTTTGGTCCGACTCCCGAAATAGTGATAAGTCGCCAAAAGAGCTCTAGAGCCTCGAGCGATACAAACCCGAACAGTTCCCGCTGGTCATCCCGCACCACCTCGTGCGTATAGAGCGTCACCTCCCCGCTCACCCCACGAGAAACCGCTTCAGGCATCTGCACTTTATAACCAATACCATCGCGTACAAGCACGATAAATCCATTCCCACGGTGTTCAATGGCCCCTTGCAGCTTCACAATCATACGTCGATCACGGTCGTCCCATCCTACTCATCCTCGCCAGATTTTTCAAACTGTCCTGCGTGAAAAATTTCTGTACGCCTGGAAATTTCTTTTTGCGCCTCCGGCGGAAGAGCGGGGAGTTCCCCTTCCCCGAGAACAGCCGCCTGAATCTCTTTGAGTAATTCTCCAAACCGTTTACCTGGTCTCATCTCTAATAACTTCAATAACGCGGCTCCATCTAACCCAACCTTACGAAAACGTCGGTTGCGTATTCGCGCCCGTTCTTCCTCTCGGTGTTTTTCCTTTTCGGCCCGAAGCCACGGTGCAAATTCATGCTCAGATCGTAAAAAATTGATGAGCGGATTGGGATCATGCCAGAGGCCTTGTGCCGACCGCTTTGGAGATCCGCAAACCATATCCAAAAAAACGCCTGCTTGCAGCAAATCGACAAAATCATCGGCATCATAACCGCGTTCTTGTGCAAGCCCGACATAGCGCCGGACGCGTTCAGGTCGCACGGCATTAAAATCTGTCGCGGGTCGCAAATGCAGAGCGATAATGTCTTCCAGACGAGCGATTTCATCCACGGATAATCGGCGCGCTTGGCCCACGCGATACAACAACGACCGATAGACCGGGGTGTGAACCGCGCGATCATGCCCAGGAAAGTGCACACGAATACGATATGCATCGTAAAATTTCGCTTCGATCACCGTTTCTGGCTCGTTTGAATGCTCTCGCGCAAACGCTTCATAGAGTCCCAGGTATGCTCTGCGCTGCTGGGCTCGTTCGAAAGAAGCCTCGTCCCAGGCGTGGGATGGCCGCATGACAAATCCAAGAGACGCTCCACGACTTCCCTCTTCCGCGTCGCACAACGCGGTTGCCCCCTTTGCGGCGTCGTGACACAGCGCGAAGGTTTCCATGGTTGCCGCGTGTTCTTTTATCATTTCCTCAAGCTCGTCAATTTCTCCTTCGTATCCCTTCCATCGGCGGAACTCCTCAATATCAATCAAATGAAATTTTTCCTCCAAAATCGCATAGAGCACGATCAGGACTCGACGTATGTGATGCTCCAAGAACGGACCTTCCGCATGATGCGGAAGCGATTGTGGGGTGCCGAGTGCGTCGGCAAGCAGAGGCTCTGTGGCAGCCGCACGAATAAGGGTCGCGTCCGCACGAGCGCGAAGGCCTGGATCGCGGACAAGGGCATACAGGGCTTCATCAAGCCATCGCGTATCTCCACGCACATGTACACTCTGATACCGCCACATATGCGGCCTATTTTACGCGAAAATGACTTCTTAACCAAGTCATTAATTTAAACGGCATCCTGTCGAGTATTTTTTTCTTCATGCTTTTTACTGCTTCAAAAAGCATGGCAGGGATTTTAAAACCCCGCAACGCGGGGTTTTTCTTTACTCGACCAATTTATAGGTAAGCGACACGTGGAGAGTGAGGTCAACCGAACCGGGTTCAATCTCTGGCGCACCTCCCACGCCCATGCCTTCTGCCTTCGCATAATAGGTGTTGTACGATTGCGGGCCTTCTGTCCATTCTGAGTACCCAATCACTCGCTCAAGCCTCACACCGAGACGTTTCTCGAGATCACGTGCCCGGACAGATGCCTCCTCAATAGCCTTCAGCCTGGCTTCTGCCTCAAGATGGCTCTGGTCATCCAAGGTAAGGTTGGGTCCAGAGATGTTTGTTACTCCGTTCTGGCCAGCAACTTCAAGCACGCTCCCAATTTTTTTAAGATCGCGAACCTTGACGGTGAGTTGTTGAGAAACAATCCAACCAATAGAGACGGATTTCTGCAACGACTGATTCCATTCAAAATTTTCGTACGAAGAGTAATAACTCGTCTGGATATCCTCCTTCGAAACACCTTCGTCTTTTAGTTTCTCGAGAAGTTTATTCACGATAGTTGTATTAAGCTTCTGCGCATCGACAACCGACCCTGCTTTCGTATCGATGGTCAGCATCACTGTCGCAATATTTGGCGCTCCCGTTACCTTTGATTTCCCTTCCACCACAATGGAGTGCTCGTAGGGCACTGGCTTATTCACCATCACGGCTTGTCGCTGTATGAGATCAATCTTCACCCAAAGGAACATGACTAAAAATGTGAGGAGAACAAGGAGTCCCAAGCTAAACGGTTTGTTTTCGTGCCAATCGGGCCAAAATGACATAAAAGAAGATTAATAATCACTAAAGGATACCATCATTTACTCCTACGAGCGAGCGCGACGTACGTAACACCTCCAAGCTCGCTGGTATTGAGCGAGTCGCGAAAATATTCCACGACGGGATGGTTTTTTAACATGGCGGCAACCGCTCGACGAAGGGCGCCGGTTCCACGGCCATGAATAATCTTGACAACGGATTCTCCTGCGAGGAATTGCTGATGCAAAAATTGATCGGCAAGACTCACGGCTGTCTCAGAATCCTCGCCATGGAGGTCTATATTCTGCGTGTTCCCGTCGCTTGTCATCTCCGCCATAGCGATCACGCTTTCAAACGGGTTCTTCGTTTCATCTGCCTGAGGAACCACGGTTTCGATATTTACAATACGACGTTTGGCCATACTTAGAGGATAAAAGAAAGAAATTTTTGAACCACTTCGACCGTTACACGCGCTGCTTTTCCTTGATTACGATACCCCCAATTCCGATCCATGCCAAAAGTGAACCCACCGAATTTTTTAAAAAGTTGTATGGCGTAGTCTGACTCTTGGACGTAAATGAATCCTCGGCCAGCCTCTTCGATGATGAGTGGTGTGGGCTTTCCTACCTCGAGGGCGACAATGAGGGAAATGCGCGAGCGTATCTCAATGGGCTGCTCGGCACGGACAATAAAAAACTTCTTCCACACTTCACGCTTTTCCCAGGCTTCGCGAGCAAGCTGGTTTTTCTTTTCCTCATTCCGCATATCCCCACGCACACTGTGCATGAGTTCGCTCTGGTACTCAATGACCTTTCGGATGCCGGCCTTTGTATACCCAACCTTCATGAGCTCCCAGACGTACCCGCGATCCATGAGCCCGATCGCTTTCACGAGTTTGGGATCAAATCCCGCAGCTTTCAATTTACGATCCGTAATGCGAAAGAGTTTTAAGAATTGCTCGAGGGAAGAGGGGAGAAGTTTTCCGGTTTTTGGATGCACCGCGCGATCAAGCCTATCGTAGCGATGATGATCGATAATAACAACCTCGATTCCCTTCTCGCGCAGGCGCTTCTCGGTCTTTGGCCCCGGCATTTCCACTACCACGACCCGCTTCCACCCGCCTTCGCGGATTTTTTGCAGGATCTTCGGCTCCTTGTCGAGCGAGGCGCCATGCGGCTGGTTCGACTTGATCCGCGGAATCTCGAGCTTTTTTGCAATTTGGGAAATCAAAACCGCCTCAGGGTCATTCGGTGGGACAATCAAGACTGTTTTTTTACTGACCATAGACTTGTTACTTCTTTGCAAAACCGACCGTCACATCGAACTCGTTCACACGGAATGATTCGACGATCGTTGGTTTTTCTGACATATAAGGTTGCAAAATTCAACGGAGCCTTTGATCTTCTTTTAATTGACGAAGTTTTGCTTTCAAGTCGTCTAGATATTCATGCAAACGTTCTGTTCCTGTAAAACTAGCCATCTCTTTCCCCGGATGTATCGGCCGGTCTTTTGTGTACATTTTTTGCACCCAAGGAGCAAAGGGGGTCTGCAGACCAACCCACCTTCCTCCACCTTGATATATGGAAAGAATTTGTCCCCCGTACTTTCTACTCTTCCGCGGCACAATCTTTGGATCTGATTTATACTTTTTAATAATGGTGTCAATTTTGATCGGCACCCAGATCAATCCTTTTGAATTTTCTTGAGCTCGTGCCGCAAGATATGCCGCTACGGCAAACTTATCTTCAGTGAGCGCCGCCAGCGCTTCTTTAAATTTTTCTGCCTTTTCTAATTCTTGAGCCCGACGAAAAAGTTCCTTGCCTTTTGCGATAGCCTCGGGATTATCCTCCACATAATCCGATTCGGGCAATTCTTGTTGCGATTCGCCTTCCTTTGGTTTCTTATGTTCGCTCGTGGGGTGAACCCCCCCGCAAAGCTCACAAGTAAACTTTGGCTGTTCGACTATCATAATGATGGTAGTGTAACATTTTTTTGCTTAAAATAAAGCCGGATTCGCAAGAACCCGGCGTGAGAGTGAGCCCCTTCTGTTCCCAGGTGACCGTTCGCCCATTCGCGCGAATTAGAGAATGGCCGGCGTTGTGTCCCCACCGCACGGATCGACGAGGTCGATCGGTATGGTGGAGGGCGCAAGCGATGAGTTGCTTGCGCCGGAAGAACGTGTACGCAGTGATTCCGGAAAGGGTGCGTGGCCCATATCATCCGGAACCTTATGGCTGCGCACGCCCATTTCACCCACCAAAACTTCGACGGTTCGAAATCTTTGGTGGGGGCGCAAGCGATACGTGCTTGCGCCGAGAGAAGAAAGGGTGGATGGGAGTGTTCCGGGTCGACCTCCCCCACCGAGACGGCGCGACCCTGTCGCCGGTGCAGTGGGTTAGGCGCTCGAGAGCTCCTATACCCTCAACCGTCCCTCAAAACTCATAGAGGGGGATTGCCTCCTGTCTCTGCCCGAGACCGAGGTTTATGGAGCCGCTCGCGAACGACTCCACGCGGGGACGTTGCCCCACGACGCCTGGAAGCTGCACGCTCCCTTGCACCGTTTGATTCTCAGAACCTTCGAGATAATCTCGTCAGCTCAGTCAAACCCCGGAGCAATGAAACAACTCCGGGCACGTCTTGGGCTCTGCTTCCCAAAGGCTCACCACTTACGGCAGGTGACGCCGACGCTTCGTTTTTCGCAGACGCGATTTTCTGCAACCGGAGAACACACGGGTACGATCTTTACGACAGGCAGCGCTCGCCAGAGGGAAGGCGGGCCTTGTTTGCGACCTTGTCGAAATCCCCCTTCTTGATGACCGCCTTCGCCGCCCGCCGGACGTCACGGACACGCTCCCGCTTGTAGATGCGCTTGTTACGCACCCCAGCGTTCTTCGTGTTCGCGCGGGCCGCGCGATCCCAACCCTTGCTCTTCATCTATGTCTCCTCCTCGGAGAGTTAATTTCCACGCACGTGCCGGAGGTACTGCTTCGCAACACGCGCCGCGGTCTTCCAGGAATGAACATCGTGCCCCCGCCGCTGATACGTCAGCGAGCGGTTCTTCACCACCTCCACTCCTCCTTCCTCTGTTGGAGCCACCCCGAACTTCGGGTGCGCACCGCCACAACAAGTACATGTCCGCGCCATGTGCTTCCTCCTGTTCGGTTTTCAGAATCCCCAACCCCATGTCAGGAATTCAGTCGAACCCCGATCCACGTGCAGGATCGGGAAGGCATTTCCTTTCAATTGCTTTGGCAGAGACGCAAGCGAGGCGGCTTGCGAGCCATACTCCTATTCCCTCCTCTTTCCCCACTAAAACGCTCGATGACTCGGCAGCAAGCCTTCATCCGCTCTCCACGCTCGGACGAAGGCTTTTTATTAAAGAAAAATCGATACTCCGGAACGTATAACTGTGCTGAGCAGTCATTGTTCGTCAGCATCGAACAGGACAAGCTATCATAAGCGAACAATTCTGTCAAGTGTCTGGCTACAATGATTTAAGTTTTTTGCTAAATGAAGCAAAAAAATAGGTAGTAAACTACCACACATAACAAGAAATACATCAAATAATGTGTGCCCACTCCATCTTGACAAAACCGCGCAGTTATGCTAGAGTGCGCGGTCCTGTTGAGGTAACAGGGCAGGCAGCTCGCGGCCAGCGCGGGCATAAAAAGGAGGTTTCTCATGTCGGGCGGCTAGCGTAGGGAAACGGCCCACCAACCCCTGGAGGCGTGGCGATGAGAAAGACGCGGCACAAGGAGTAAGGCTCGGCCTGTTGCAGATGTTGCGAACAGGCTGGGTATCCGGCCGTTCAAAAAACGCTCGGAAAAAAAGCGTCATTTCCCATCCCTCACCCCCCAGGAGGTGTCGCCATGAACGGCGGCTAAACGTACGTCCCCACCCCTTCGGAAATCGAAGCGGGTGGGTGTTTTATTTTCCCTTAGAACAGACGAGCCACGCAGCTTCAAACAGAACACGGGCCGTATCAGAAAAGGGGACGCTTTCTATAATGACCGTCATTGGTTTCCCCACGAACGTTACAAAGGCAACTCGATTTTCATAAATCCATATATCACCATGGAAATCACCCAGCGATGGAAGAAGTTCGCAAAAAGCCATGTGTGCATTGGGTGCACGGATGGCTCCACGATGCAGGACCCGAATCTGTGTCTTCAGTGGATCCAATATTTTTCTCACGTCCGCGAGTACGGCTGGATCAAGGGCAGAATAGACGTCGTCTAAATTAGCAATTTCGCACATCTGCTTCGGCATCAATTTAGCGACATCATGAAACACTGCATGAAGGCCTTCCTTCCCTTCGTAAAACCGAACGGTAGGCCGCTCGCCGCCGGAGAGAAGTTTTACTTCAGGCAATATACGTTTCCATGTTTCTAACTGTTGCTGCATTTGATGGATCGTTTCCTTAAAATGGCCGACCGTATTTTCAGGATCTTCCGCGATAAAAAACCTTTTTTTATCCCGCAGAAACGAAGACATGAGCCCGCGTTGCTGAAGAGACTCGATCGCATCATAAGCAGCCGTGCGCGAAAGCTTGGCCTTTTTTGCAATCTCTTGGACGCTCGTCGGACCCAGGCTCAAACTCGCAAGATAAATCTTCGTCTCTGTTGGAGTGAGCCCAAGGGCTGTGAGAAGTTGAGGAATGTCTGTGGCCATAGTCTGACTATTGTACCTTATTTCCCGGCAGAGCCGCCCTGCCTGCTGGCAGGCAGGGATCCCGCTCCGCGGGACTTCGTAATACCAACCGTCAGATCGAACTCGTTCACGCGGAACGACTCGACAACGGCCGGTTTTTCTCCACTTGTCCGGAGGTCTTCAGCAAGCGTGCCTGAAAGAAGCGCGTCTTGATGCTCCGCAATAGCTTTTACGATCTCTTCCTCTCCACTTTCGATAAACAATTCGATCCGATCCTGAATCGTGAGCTTGGCATTCTTTCGCATAGCATTCACGCGACGGATAATCTCACGGATCGTGCCCTCACGAACAAGTTCTGGTGTGAGATTCACATCAATCTCAACAGCATACTCCCCTTTCTTCACCTCAACCTCCTTCACATTGACCTCATCTTTAAGCAACTCGAGGTATGCGACATCCAATTTTCCCTCTGGGAGCGTCACGATCATACGAGCAAGCGCCTGACGTACATTGCGCCCTGCCTCGGCACGTCGCTCGAGCGCCCGCGAGACAACGGATCGCACCTGCCCCATCTCTTTCAAAAGGTTTTCGTCCAAAAATTTCTTCTCCGCCTTTGGCCACTCCTCCAGATGCACAGATTCCTGCTCTCCCCCAAGCCGGAGATACACTTCTTCCGCCAAAAACGGAGTGAATGGGGCGAGGAGCTTTGCGGTCGTCACGAGACAATCGTGAAGCACGGCGAGCGCAGCCGCCTTGTCCTCTACCCCCCTATTCCCCCCCTTTTTAAGTGGGGGTGAGGGGGGGTACTCCTTAAACCGATCACGACTTCGGCGCAGCCACCAGGTTGAAAGATCGTTTACAAACTCGCCGAGATCGCGAGCTGGCTCGGTGATCTTGTAGTTCTCGAGCGAATCCGTTGCGTCCTTGATGAGTTTATGAAGCCGCGCCAGGATCCAACGGTCGAGAACGTTTCGCCCCCCTCGACTTCGCTCGGGGAATAATTTTTTATTGCCTGAGCTTGCCTGTCCCACGAAGCCTTGGCGGAGTGGGGTCGAAGGCCTCGCCTCTGCGTACGTGCGGTAAAAATTTTCCACATTCAAAAGAAGGTTGAACACCTTGCGCACGATATCGGCCAAATCTTTCTCATCGAACCGCTTGCTGTCGCCTGGTTGGTTCACGGTGTACATGTACCAACGCACAGCGTCCGCTCCATATTTTTGAATCAGAGAAGGGTGTAAAACCATCCGCGCGTCTGATCAATGGCTTCGGAAATGTAATCGGCTGGGTATGCCTCGCCCTTGCCTGTCCCCCGAAGCCTTGGCGAAGGGGGATCAATCTTCGCTTTGTTCTCAAAGGGGTAATGCCACTGCGCATAAGGCATACAGCCGGAATCAAACCAAACATCGCACACGTCCGGCACGCGCTTCGCCTCCCCGCCGCATTTCTCGCATTTCAAAACGATCTCATCCACGGTCGGGCGATGTGGATCAAAAGAAGGGGATGAAACGACGGAAGGGTCGGAAGAGGCGTCTTTAAGCTCTTGGAAACTCCCAACACACTTCTTCTCTCCGCATTTTTTACACACCCAAATTGGAAGCGGGGTGCCCCAATAACGCTCCCGCGAGAAGGCCCAATCCTTCACTTCCCGCAGCCACTCCCCAAAACGTCCCTCTTGAATGTGCTCTGGCTCCCAATGAATCTTCTTATTCTCCTTGATCATCTTCTCGCGCAGCGTACTCATTTTGATGTACCACGAGTCCTTTGCGTAATAGATGATCTTCGACTTGCAGCGCCAGCAGTGTGGGTACGAGTGCTCGTACTTCTCTTTTTTTATGAGAAGGCCGCGGTGCGCTAGGTCTTTAATAATGTCGATCGCGACTCCCTCGTCGGTCACGAGTCGTCCAGCGAGAAAACCCGCTTTGTCGACAAAGGTTCCGTCGAGTTTTACCAGATGATACTTCGGTAATCCGATCTTTGTGCCAAGCTCAAAGTCATCCGCGCCATACATCACCGCTGTATGCACGATGCCCGTCCCGTCGGTGGTGGTCACGAAGTCCGCCGATGCCACATACCAAGCCTTCTTTCCTTCCTGCTCTGTTCCGTTGATCGCGTCGTGCACGAATGGATACAAAGGCTCGTATTCCATCCCCACAAGCTTTTCCCCCAGCACTTCTTCCACCACCTCGCCTTCTCCGATCACTTCACTACGCGCTTTTGCAAGCCAGAGATAGTCCTCTCCTTGTTTCACTTTTACATACGCAATGGACGTTCCGACCGCAAGCGCCACGTTGGCGGGAAGCGTCCACGGCGTGGTTGTCCACGCAACAAAATACTCATTGTTTTTTCCTTTTATCTTAAACTTCGCGGACACAGCCAGATCTTTAACCTCTGCGTATCCCTGCGCCAATTCATGCGACGACAAAGACGTGCCGCAACGCGGACAATGCGGCGTCACGCGATAGTCTTGATACAAAAGTCCCTTGTCCCAAATCTGTTTGATAACCCACCACAAGCTTTCCACGTACTCAGGCTTATACGTGACATACGCATTCTCAAGGTCCACCCAGAATCCCAGCCGTCGCGTGAACTCCTGCCAATCTTTGAGATAGGTCCAAACACTTTCTTTGCACTTCGCGTTAAACTTTGCGATGCCGTATTCCTCAATTTCTTTCTTGGACTTGAATCCGAGTTGTTTCTCTACCTCAAGCTCCACGGGAAGACCGTGCGTGTCCCATCCCCCCTTCCGCTCCACGCGATATCCCTGCATGGTACGAAAACGAGGAATAATGTCCTTGAATGCCCGCGCCTCGGCATGATGAATCCCTGGCTTTCCATTTGCCGTTGGCGGACCTTCAAAAAAGACAAAATTCCCTTTCGGGGCTTTTTGAGAAAGGGATTTTTGAAAAATCTTTTGTTGCTCCCAGAAGGCCAGGATTTCCTGCTCCCGCTCGGATATACTCTTGTGCTCCTCGGCCATAATGTCGGGACGCATCGTAACAAACAGAGTGGACGGAATCAAGGCTGGGAAGAAACGACTTTTACAAAAATCTGTACGTCAATTTACGACAGATCGGGAAACGCGATCGGTTCACTTGGGGTGAGCGGTGCGAATCGCTGGCCCTTGAGCTTCTCCGATCCGTGGGTCGCGCCACGTATGCATCCCGACCCTCAAAACAAACGCTTCTCGCGGCCGCGAGCGATACCGTCGACATACTGAAAGTTTATCTCCGCCTTGGCATCGAACTGCGCATCCTCGACCAACGGCACGGCTTGGCGCGCCAGGCCGATTTGCAAGAGCTCGGAAAAATGCTCGGCGGATGGATGAAGAATACTGGGTAAAGAACAGCCAGGACGCGGAAGCCGATGTTGTCGTTCGTCTTGTCGTGCCAGTTCCTGTTCACGTCCGCGAGACCGCCGTTCTCGACGTTGCCGACGATGAGCCGGTTCTCGGAGCCGTAGGTTTTGCCTCCGCGTCCAGTATTGTCCACATCCATCCGATAACCCAAACGAACATAAAGGTTCATTCGGGGTGGCTCAAACAGAGCCCTCTGTTTGGCGGCACACCGCCCAAGATGCAAACAAGCAGTTCTGTTTCCCAATGCGGGAAGAATCCTGGCGACTTGATGCCTTGGCATGCAAATTCACGAGCCGGATTCGCAACGATTGTACCAGAAAGAAAAAGGACGAGCGCGATCCGTGTGGATCGAACTCGTCCAAGGGTCCAAGGGCCAGGGGCCCAAGGGTCTAAAGAACTGCCAGGACGCGGAAGCCGACGGTGCCGCTCGCCTCGACGTGCCAGTGCCCGTCCACGTCCGCGAGACCGCCGCGCCCGACGAGGCCGACGAGGAGCCGGCTCTCGGAGCCGAAGGCGTTCTCACACCACTCCCAGGAACGGGTGGAGCCGAGATCAGGGAGCAACGCGCCCCGATGGCGATTGAGCCACAGGAAGAGGTTGCCGACCAGGTTCCACTCCTCGACGGTGAGGAAGCGAACTTCCTTGGCGCTGATGAGCTTCCCCGCCTTGGGGAGGTGGCTCTTGAGCTCGTCCCAGGACTTCCTGAAACGGCTGTCGAAGCCGAGCGTCTTCCCGAGCAGATCGTTGCCGTAGCCCGCGGGATCGTCCCAGTGCGGCTTCGCGATAGTCTCCACCGCGACCCACTGCCCCGTGATCCCTCCGCTCGCGAGCGGAGGGATGAGCGGCTTGCGCTCGATCAGGCTCTCGTCGAGGTACTTGCCCCACACGGGCTTTACGAAGTCCGTGGGGTAGTCCTCCTCGGTGATCGTTGGCAGGTACATCACGCGGAAGCCGTACTTCTTCACGGCCTCGGCGGTCTTGCCCGAGAGCTTGGAGAGGGGCGGAATCTCGACCTTACGGCCGAGGATTTCCTCCCACACCTTCTCCCAGAAGGCCTGCGCCTCACCCTCGACGTCGGCCGAGAGCTCGCGGATCGCCGAAACGATCACCTTCTGGAACTCGCCTCCCCGCCCGAGGAGCCGCTGCAAACCGTCCTTGTCGAGGTCGACCTGCTCGAGTGCTTTCGTTCCGCCGTCTTCGACGAACCGACAGTACTGCTTTTGCTGTTCGGACGTGATCGATGCACGCATCGTCATCATCCTCCTTTTGGTAACGCATGCACGGAAACCGCCGTGCCAGATTTTTCAAGCATTTTGGACCATTCCTCCACGCCTGAAGAACGCTTTAATCTGGCGCCTTTTGGCCAAAAAGTCAAGATATGATAGGGTTAACTTGTATGATAATAAAAACGGCTTTAAAACGACCTGGGAGATCAAAATCATTTACGAACCTAAAAAAAGAGGTGGAGGCTCTGCGTTCTCTGGTGATCAGTCTTGTTGGTGAGGATCCAGAAGGCTCCTATAAACCAAAATTCGTTAAAGAGATGCTTGAAGCGGTAAAGGAACGACCCTCCTATACATTTACGAATCGAAAATCATTCCTCGCTCAATTAAAGCGAGTATGATTCAGCTGATATTTCACAAACATTTTTTTGAATCTTCGGCATTGTTAACAAATGTTCATCAAGAAAAACTCTCGCAACTCTTAGAAATAATACAAAAGGACCCATACGATCCGCGTCTGCATACAAAACGTCTCACGGGCTCATTATATGGGCTCCTTTCGTTTCGTATTACCAGAGATTGGCGAGGGATGTTTCGATTTTTGAATCCACACACCATACATCTCCTCCGCATAAAACATCGAAAAGATATCTATCGTTAATTTTATGAAACCAACGATTTATGTCGGCGCGGATCATGCCGGCTGGGAGTTCAAGGAGGCGATTGAGGAGGCGCTTAAAAAAGACGGGTACACCGTCGTGGATATGGGGAATGAACACCTCGTGAACGACGATGACTATCCGGATTTCGGGCACGCGGTCGCCAAACGCGTCGTGACGGACAAACATGCCCGCGGCATTGTGCTCTGCGGGAATGCCCAGGGGATCTGTATCGTCGCGAACAAGGTGAAGGGAGCGCGGGCGGCGACAGGATTTAATACCGAAGCGGCAAAAACGAGCCGGACAGACGACGATAGCAATGTTTTATGTCTTCCGGGACGATTTCTATCAAAAAAAGACATAGCGACGCCCCCCGTCGTCGCTCTCGTAGTCATAGACCACCCAGAGGTTGTCGACTCCCAAGTCCCCCTCATCGATCGGACCCTTCCCCTCATCGTCGTTCCAGTCGTCGAGGACGAGTTTTCTCGTCGCCTCGTAGGGATCAATGTCCCAGTAGGTCCAATCGGCGTCGTCGATATCCTCGACGGAACGCTTTTCCCCCAAACAACCTGGTTCGATGCACGCGCGGTCAGCAGCATGTGTACAAAAGTGAAGTATGAACTGCATCTCATGGTGGAAAATCCCCTCCCTATTATTGAGGAGTGGAAAAAGAACGTGGAACAAACCTTTCGGGCGATTGTGCACTCCGAGATGAAGCGGCCTATCGGAGCCGTGGTCTCGCATATTCTCGACTACCTAAAATTGGAGGCGGGGGTAGCCATCAATCCTGAAACGCCCCTTTCAGAGATGCATGAAGTGCTGCATCAAATCCATCAACTCACCATCATGGGAGTCCATCCCGGCTCTTCCGGACAATCTTTTGAGGGGGACTATATTCTCAAAAAGATCATGGAAGCCCATCATCATCGCCCGGAACTTCAGATTGAAATTGATGGAGGTGTCACACAAGCGCTCATCCCATCTCTCGCGAACGCGGGTGCGACCCGCATCTGCGCCGCCTCTCTCCTGTTTGAAGATCTCGATCCACTCAAGGCACTACAGGGCCTCCGAAAAACGCTCTCGACGACCTCCTGAAAATCTGTTACCCTTTTTTCAGATTCCTAACACACATTTACCCTTATGAAAAAATCGTTTGTTCTCGTCGGCATTGCCTCGCTTGTTCTTGCGTTGATTGGATCTGTACAGCCTGTTCATGCGGCTCCTCTGGTTGCGTTATCAACCATCCAACCGGGTGATCTCGTACGCGGCGTCGCCTTTCCGGCCGTCTACTATTACGGTCGGGACGGTTTCCGTTATGTATTTCCGAACGATAAAACTTATTTCACGTGGTACAACGACTTTAATACCGTGAAGTGGATCTCCGATGCAGACCTCGCCAAAATCCAAATCGGAGGAAATGCCACCTATCGTCCAGGGAAACGCATGATCAAGATCAACTCAGATCCAAAAACGTATGCGATTGGAGCAGGGGGAACGCTTCGTTGGGTCACGAGTGAATCGGTTGCCGTCGCCCTTTTCGGCGGAACATGGAATAAGCAAATCGATGATGTCCCAGATGGATTCTTCCCAAACTACAAGGCAGGCGCTGATATCTTGAATTCAGCCGACTATAGCCCAGTAGGAGAAACAGCGAATGCCACAGATATCAATACAGATAAGGGATTGAAGGCACCATTCTACATCGACATCTTCAACAATAATTTCGGGCCCTCGACCGTCACGATTGCGCCCAATACCGCGGTAAAATTCGTGAACAAAGACAACACAAAACACACAGCCACTTCCAACGATCTTTCGTGGGGTACTGGCACGCTTGAACCAGGCGGTAACTTCACACGCTACTTCAAAACACCAGGCACCTACACCTACTTCTGTAGCTATCACCCAGAAATGACCGGTACAATCATCGTGCAATAAGAAAAACGGGGCTTCGGCCCCGTTTTTTAAATCCCACCTTACTAGCAAACTAGGTGTGAGCTCCAGGAGCGTCATTTAAATCCTCTTGCGTGTCTCTTTTGTTATTCTGCTGGATTCTTTTGTAAGCAAACCATTTAGCTATTTTTTCAACTGCTTCTGCCTCCTTAAATGCCTCTCGAGCACCTGGTTTTTGGATCAGAGGCCATGTTTCAAAACCGTTATTATTTTCGAAAATCTTTTTTAATTTTAATCCATCGAACGTTGCCTCCCATAATGCAATCCCGCCATGATTCTTATTTGTTTCTGCTAGATTTTTTGTATCATATACTTCTGCAAACCATTCGATATCTTCAGGTTCGGATGAAGATGAAAACCGAGAACGTTCTGTATAATCTGCTTTATCTTTATTGATCGCACTTTTTGCTGCTTGAACAGCCTCTTCTATCGTAGCAGCAACTCCGCTCTCAACATGGTCAAAACTCGAACCGCCGTAGTCCACCGCCGCCGACCATCCAAATCTTTCTTTCTCTTTCACTTTCTCCAATTCTTTACGTGCTTCAACAAAATCATCCACGGTTTTTATTGGCACTTCAATCGTTTCCATCCCTTTATCACCTGTGTACAGCTGAAACTTTATAACATGTTCCTGTTTGCGGGGCTTCAGTGTTTCTACCGTCCCTTGTCTCTCGCCCCCTTCGCCGAAACCCTTTCGCCGAGTCATAAATTCAATTGTCAAATTTTATGAATATAATGTACCCCCCCCCCGATAAAATCGGTCAACAAACATGTTATTGCTAAATGGCCCTCTGCAGAGCAAGCTGATGCGAAATCAACGAGTTGAGTTCCTTCATTTGACATTCGGATTTTGGCATTTGGCATTTTCTGATTTCATGATTTCTCTGCTACAATGCTCGTATATGCCCATGACCATGCGCGGACCGCACGTGCGCAAACCGCTCCATCTTCACGACAAAAAGCTGCAGGAGCTCGAGGAGCGTGCGATGAGCATCCGTGAAGACATTATCGACATGTTGGTGGAAGCGGGGTCGGGTCATTCGGCAGGCCCCCTTGGCATGACCGATATTTTTACGGCGCTGTATTTTCACGTGATGGTTCATGATCCCAAACATCCCACCTGGGAGGAACGCGACCGGCTCATTCTTTCCAATGGTCATATCTGCCCCGTCCGCTATGTCAGCATGGCGCACGCCGGTTACTTTCCAAAGTCCTGGCTCATGACGCTGCGAAAACTCGGCTCGCCGCTCCAAGGTCACCCAGAGCGTGAAAAACTTCCCGGTGTTGAGACAACCTCAGGGCCGCTCGGTTCCGGCTCCTCGCAGGCGGTCGGGCTCGCGTACGCCGCGCTTATGGACCAAGCGCCCTGGCGCGTCTATTGCGTGATGTCGGATGGCGAATTAGAGGCCGGGCAAACATGGGAAGCCATGCTCTTTGCGGGACGCAACAAACTTTTCAACTGCACGTTCATCATAGACCGTAACAACATCCAGATCGACGGCACGACCGAAGAAATCATGCCGCTCGAGCCGCTGGTGGAAAAATTCCAGGCCTTCAATCTTCATGTGGAACGCTGTGCGGGCAATAGCATTCGCGATTTTGTCGCCGCGGTCGAGCGTGCGCACAGCATCACCGAACAGGCGACCGTCATCATTGCAGATACGATCCCGGGCTACGGAGTCGACTACATGGAATACAATTTTGAATGGCACGGGAAGCCGCCAAAACCCGGGGAAGAATCCCAACGTGCCATCGAACAGCTCCGCACCCTCGGCGGACGCATTCGCGGCGAACATCAATAAACTATGGCGCGCACAAAACCTCAAAAAGGGCTCAACCGAGATGCGTACCTTGTACGTGGAATTTTTCATGCAAACGTGGAGCAACTCCCCACCCGTGATGGGTACGGACGCGGCTTGGTGGAGGCAGGAAAAAACGACCCGAATATCGTCGTGCTGTGCGCGGATTTGAGTGAATCAACCCGCAGTCTTTGGTTTAAGCAGGCGTTTCCCGACCGTTTTGTGCAGCTTGGCGTCTCCGAACAGTCCATGGCCTCGATCGCAGCCGGGATGGCTCTCGCGGGCAAGGTCCCATTCATTTCGAGCTACGCCGGATTCTCCCCTGGCCGCAACTGGGAGCAAATTCGCACCGCCGTCGCTCTCAATAATACGAATGTGAAGATCGCCGGCGCCCACGCAGGAGTTTCCGTAGGCCCCGACGGTGCAACGCACCAAATGATGGAAGATATTGCGATCATGCGGGTGATGCCGAATATGCGTGTCATCGTGCCTTGTGATTCCATCGAGACACGAAAGGCAACGATCGCTGCCGCGCAACTCAACGGACCGGCTTACCTCCGCTTTACGCGCGAAAAATCCCCGGTCTTTACCACAGAAAAAACACCATTCAAACTAGGACGCGCAGAAACATTTCGTTTTGGAAGCGACCTCACGATTCTCGCGTGTGGTCCCCTCGTTTACGAAGCGCTTAAAGCCGCAGAGCAGTTATCAAAACAAGGAATCGAAGCACGGGTCCTGAACATCCATACAATCAAACCTCTTGATGAAAAAGCGATTGTCCGTGCCGTAAAAGAAACGGGAGCGATCGTCACGGTCGAGGAGGCGCAAGGGGCGGGAGGGTTGGGAGGGGCGGTTGCAGAAGTCTTGGGACTCACCGCTCCTACACCACTCGAAATTATCGGGATGCCGGATCGATTTGGAGAATCCGGTGAACCCCTAGAACTTTTGGAAGCGTTTGGACTCACGGCTCCATCCATCACGCTCGCGGCACTGCGCGTGCTCAAACGCAAACAAGAAAAAAGCGTTCCAGAGCAAAAAGAGAGTGTTGTAGCCGCACAAAAACGCCTAATGCAGCTTCAAAAAGAAATCATGGAAGAGGCTCTTGCGCGTGCTCCACGCAAATGGGGTGGATCAAAACCCGACACGAGTCTCAAATCTAGAAAGCGTAGCCCGTAGATGGTAGAACGAAGCCAGACAAAATTAGATCCCGAACCCCGAACTACCAACTACAAACTACCAACTATCAACTCCTTATGTACGACATGATCACGGTAGGCGATACCAAGCTTGATACGTTTGTTGTCCTGAAAGACGCTTCTGTTCAGTGCCAGCTCAAGATGCCCGAGTGCCAACTTTGCCTGGAGTATGGAGCAAAGATCCTGGTGGATGTGGTTGCTTCGGAAATTGCGGGAACCGCGCCGAATGTGGCGCGGGGACTCTCGCGTATGAAACTCAAAACGGCTGTGTTAGGAAACATGGGGTTGGATGGAACGCGAGACTTGGCGATCAAAACCCTCAAGAAGGAACGCGTCGACGCAAAATTCATTCACGTGTTGAAAGGTGAGCAGAGCAGCTACTCAGTGGTGCTCAATTTCAAAGGAGAAAAAACGCTCCTCACGTCCCACATACACCATGCTTATCAATTTCCAAAAAAACTTGCCGCCGCAAAGTGGATGTTCGTCGGAGAAATGGGCACGGGATACGAACATCTGTTTAAAGCTATCTCAAGCTATGTCCAAAAACAAAAAGTTTTGCTGGCGCTCAACCCTGGGACGGCACAGATCAAGGAAAAGAAGCCGGCTCTTTTTGATCTGATCAAACGGGCAGAAATCCTCTTCGTGAATCGAGAAGAGGGCCATACATTAATTGGAAATGGCGGGAGCGAAATTCACCACCTCGCCCCAGCGCTCTGGAAGTTAGGGCCAAAGATCATTGTGCTTACGGATGGACGAAATGGCGCCTACTGTTTTAGTGGGAAGGACCTCCTTTTCTGCCCGATGTTTCCTGGGGAACGCGTAGAAGCCACTGGAGCCGGAGACGCATTTGCAACTGGATTCATCGGCGCGCTTCTGCGAAAACAGCCCGTGCAGGAAGCCATTCGTTGGGGGGCCGTCAATTCCGCTTCCGTTGTTGGAAAAGTTGGGCCCACCGCGGGATTACTCACGGACGCGGAAATTCGTGCACGACTGCGTAAACACCCACGGTATTGTCCAAAACCTGCTTAAGTTATGTTGACGACCCTCACTAAAATTCTCGTTTCGGCAAACAAAAACGGCTACGCGGTCGGGGCTTTTAACGTAAATAGTCTTGAAATCCTCCAGGGCATCATGGCTGCGGCAAAATCTGAACGCTCGCCTGTTATCGTGCAAACAAGTGAAGGGGCGATTGAATACGCGGGACTCGACGAGCTAGGGACTTTAGTGCATCTCGCGGCACACAAAACGGATTTGCCAGTTGTTCTTCACCTCGACCATGGAAAAAATTATGAACTAGTGGTCGAAGCGATTGAAAGCGGCTACTACACGAGCGTCATGTACGACGGCTCTTCCCTTCCCTACGCAGAAAACGTGAAACGGACAAAAGAAATCGTTGCGCTGGCGCATGCGAAACGTATTTCTGTTGAGGCGGAGCTCGGCGCAATCGCTGGTATTGAAGATTTTGTCTCTGTAAAAGAGCGCGATGCACATTTTACGGATCCAAAACAGGCTGCGGATTTTGTGAAAAAAACTGGCTGTGATGCGCTCGCGGTCGCGATTGGCACAAGCCATGGAGCCTACAAATTCCGCGGCTCCTCTCAACTTGATTTTGAACGTCTGAAGACGATCAAACGGGCCGTGAAGGTTCCGCTCGTGCTCCACGGCGCTTCCGGCGTCCCCACATCCCTCAAAAAACTCTGCATCAAATATGGCTGCAAGATTGATGAGGCAAAAGGAGTTTCAGATACGATGATTAAACAAGCCGTTCGTCTTGGGATCAATAAAGTGAACATCGACACGGACCTGCGCATCGCCTTCGACGCCGGCGTCCGCCAATTTCTCTCCAAACATCCGTCCGTGATCGATCCGCGCAAGATCCTCGCTCCGGCCCGCGACCTCATCACCAAAGTGGTGCGCCAAAAAATGCGCCTCTTCGGCTCTTCCGGTAAATCATAACCCTTCCGTCTCTTCCACCTCTCCT